>Ga0123357_10000085_pt1 | contig 75372 bp, 70 predicted proteins | sample TergutEmb28metaG_FD_89873 | JGI IMG/M metagenome (GOLD analysis project Ga0123357, IMG submission 89873) | Embiratermes neotenicus P4 segment gut microbial communities from Petit-Saut dam, French Guiana - Emb289 P4 | ecosystem: Host-associated > Arthropoda: Insects > Digestive system > Gut ...
ATTTTATTACTGTTGATTACAAAATTCATGGGAGCCTCTGTTAACGGCGCCGACCGATGGCTTTCCGTCGGAGGATTTTCTTTCCAGCCCTCCGAATTTGCCAAATTATCATTGATTACATTTACTGCATTTATGTTAAGTAAACTGAGAGATGATAAAAAAGACCAAAGTCTTAAATGGATCCTGATAGCGACTTCCGTTACTTGTGGAATTATTTTGATAGACAATTTTTCTACGGCGATGATACTTTTTGGAGTTATCTTTTTAATGATGTTTATCGGACAAATTCCATTTAAAAAATTGGGAAAATTAATATTGGCTTTAATAATAGCCGGTATCTTATTTGTTTCTTTTCTTGTTTTCGTACCCGAATCTACCATGGAAAATGTATTTCCCCGTGGAACTACTTGGAAAGAACGTATTAAAGACTTCCATCACAAAGATGTATCTTATGATTCGCCGGATTACAATATTGAAGACAATTACCAAGTATCACACGCCAAAATGGCGATTGCCAGAGGTGGAATATTCGGCGTCATGCCCGGAAATAGTCAAGAAAGAGATTTCCTTCCGCAAGCTTATTCCGATTTTATCTATGCAATCATCATTGAAGAATTGGGATTAGTAGGAGGTCTTGTCGTATTGTTCTTATATGTAATTCTTTTTATCCGGGCAGGAATAATTGCTGCGAGATGCGAAAAACTTTTTCCTAAATATTTAGTTTTAGGATCCGCTTTACTGATTGTTACGCAAGCGCTGGCCAACATGATGGTTGCCGTGAATTTGATGCCGGTAACGGGTCAGCCGCTTCCGCTCATCAGTAGAGGCGGAACCTCAACAATAATAACTTGTGCCTATATAGGAATTATTTTAAGTGTCAGCCGGTTTGAAACTCCAAAAGGCATCCAAAGAGAAGAGCAGATTCTCTCTGAAGCCGAATTAGAGGTACAAAGAATGAAAGCTGCAGAAACAGAAGACGTTTTTACAACAGAAAATATCAATGCAGGAGAATTTTAATATGAAACGAGTTATCATTAGCGGAGGCGGAACAGGAGGTCATATTTTCCCCGCTGTATCGATTGCAAATGCTATCAAGGCAAGGTATCCTGAAGTAGAAATACTTTTTGTCGGCGCGGAAAACCGCATGGAGATGGAACGTGTTCCCACTGCCGGATATAAAATAATCGGACTTCCGGTAGCCGGATTCGATCGTAAACACCTGTTCCGGAATATTGGCGTTTTAATTAAATTGCAAAAAAGTCTTTCCCTTGCCCGTAAAATAATCCGTGACTTCAAACCCGAAATTGCCATAGGCGTTGGAGGGTATGCCAGCGGACCTACATTAAAAGCCGCTAATAAGAAGAACATCCCTACCCTACTGCAGGAACAAAACTCTTACGCCGGTGTAACCAACAAGTTGTTAGCAAAAAAAGCAGCCAAAATTTGTGTCGCTTACGATGGAATGGAAAAATTCTTTCCGAAAGACAAAATTGTGCTGACAGGAAATCCGGTACGTCAAGACCTGCAATGCTCGGAAGAAAAAAGAAAAGAAGCTTATGATTATTTCAAATTAGACCCCGACAAAAAAACAATTTTGGTTATTGGCGGAAGCCTCGGCGCCCGCACCATTAACCAAAGCATTTCGAATTTAATGGAGAATGAAGAATGGAGAATGAAAAATGAAATGCAAAATCTGCAAATCATTTGGCAGACAGGAAAAATATATTTTAAACAAATTGAAGAAGAGTTAATAAATCATTACAAACAAAAAGAATTCACTGATAATTCTTCATTCTTCATTTTTCATTCTTCATTTTACATTACCGAATTTATTTCACGAATGGATTTAGCATATTCCATAGCCGATTTGATCATCTCACGCGCCGGCGCCGGTTCCATTTCCGAATTTTGCATGTTGGGCAAACCTGTTATCTTAGTGCCTTCACCTAATGTAGCCGAAGACCACCAAACAAAAAATGCCTTAGCGCTAGTTAACAAAAATGCCGCAGTGATGATTGCCGACAAAGATGCCGGAAATCAATTGGTAGATAAAGCTTTGGAACTCATCCATAATGAAGCCGAATTACAAAGTTTGAGCGCCAATATTTTGAAATTAGCTTTGCCCGATGCGGCAAATAGTATTGTGGATGAAATAGAGAAAATACTGAAGAAATAAACTGATTTGTTCCGAAAAGTGTATTAAATTTACATCTTTACAGAAAAAATTTTGATGAAAACAATACATAAAATAATCAATGGAGACAGCCGTCAAATGAGCGAACTAAAAGACCGTTCCGTTCATTTGATTATTACTTCTCCACCCTATTGGCAACTGAAAGATTACGGAAGCGAAGCCCAAATCGGATTTAATGACAGTTACGAGAGTTATATTAACAATTTGAATTTGGTTTGGTCGGAATGTTATCGTGTGTTGCATGATGGTTGCCGTTTGTGTATCAATATTGGTGACCAATTTGCACGCTCCGTCTATTATGGTAGATATAAAGTAATACCTATTCATTCCGAAATTATCAAGTTCTGCGAAATATTAGGATTTGATTTTATGGGACAAATTATATGGCAAAAGGCAACTACTATGAATACAACCGGAGGCGGTGCGGTAATGGGTAGTTTTCCATACCCGCGAAACGGCATTGTGAAATTGGATTTTGAATATATTTTATTATTCAAAAAACAGGGAAATGCCCCAAAACCTACACAAGAGCAAAAAGACAATTCCATAATGACCAACGAAGAATGGAACACATATTTTAATGGACACTGGTATTTCAACGGAGCAAAGCAAGACAAACACTTGGCTATGTTTCCCGAAGAATTGCCTGCACGTTTAATTAAAATGTTTTCTTTCCCGAATGAAACGGTTTTAGACCCATTTATGGGCAGCGGAACAACTGCCTTAGTCGCAAAAAAATTAAACAGAAATTCTGTCGGTTACGAAATCAATCTCGAATTTATTCCGATTATTAAAGAAAAAATAGGTGGAAACGATGCCTTTATGCAGGTTGAAATACAGACAATTAAACAGCCTGAAATTACAATTAATTTTGAAGAAAGGATAAAAGAACTACCTTATCAATTTGTAGATACACACAAGTTAGACAAAAAAATTGATGTCAAAAAACTACAATATGGTTCAAAAATAGACGCTGAAAGCAACGGACAACGCGAAGAATATTATACCGTAAAAGAAATTATCAGCCCTGAACTTATCAAATTAAACAATGATTTAGTGATAAGACTTATAGGCATAAAACAAAATCCTGCAATCAATGGGCAAGCCACCGAATTTTTGCGTAAGAAACTGAAAGGAAGGCGGGTTTTTCTGCGTTATGATGAAATAAAATATGACAGCAACAATCACTTGATGGCTTATTTATATTTGGATAATAAGACTTTTGTTAATGTGCATTTGTTGAAGGCAGGACTGGTAAAAGTGGATGAGAATATGGAGTTTAAGCATAAAGAGAAGTTTCAAACAATTAAATGAGAAAAAAGATGATGATTGGAAGAAAACAGGTTGTATTATGATGCGTATTATGTTTGTACACGAAGCAAATCGGGTTACTATTCCTAATATTTTGGTAAACGGAATTTTTAGCCATCAAGGTATTGGCAAAAAAATGATTTCATTGGTATTTAATGTTTGTAAATTATTTGGATACAGACTTTTTCTTGTAGATATGGTTGAAAGTTTTTATAAAAGAATGTTAAATAGAGGTGCTGCCGTTATTGTTGATTATGATATAGTCGAAATAACAGATAATACTACATTAGACTAATATGGCAAAAGAATGGATTCTAAATAGCGCAATGAACCGTTTCCAACTGAATTTCAAGCGAAATGTTGGAGCAACTTCCGAATCAATCCGAAAATGTTCGCCTAAAACATTAGAGGAATGGCGAGAATATTATTTTGCAAATGTAAAAAGTAAAGTGCATATCGAAGATTTGGGCAAGAAACTATATGTAAAAATCACAGAAGTCATTCAATCTGAAGTAGCCGAAGTAACGGAACAAGATTGCATTGACTATATGATACAACTTGTTATTGACAGAACATTTGACGGTTATATGACCGAAATTCAAACCATCTACGGACAATTGCAAAATATTTTAGGTGTAAAAATCGAATCTGCACCCGATGAATGGGATAGACTGTTCAATGTGGATTTTTTCATAAAAATCGGCGAAAAATATATCGGATTGCAGATAAAACCTGTAAACTCAGGAATACAATTACCCGAAATTTATAAAGAATATGCTTTGCAGGCCGAAACACATAAGAAATTCACAGAAGTTTTTGGAGGAAAAGTATTTTATTTGTTTTCGGCAAAAGTTGGAGATAAAAAAGAAATTGCAAATAAAGAAATAATAGAGGAAATTAAAAAAGAAATTGAACGATTAAAATAAAAACAATGAATTTATACCGAATTTTTTATAAAATAAAAGAATTTCCGCGAGACGTAAAACACATTTACCAAAGAGCAAGAAAAGGTTATTCGTACAGAGATTTGTGGAGTATTGATTATTGGTTCATGGAAATTATGCCTAAAATGTTAACCGATTTCAAGAAAAATTTACATGGATGTCCTGCACAATTCACTACAAATGATGATGGTACACAGCATCAGGATATTGAAAAAGGCATGAAAGATTGGGAAGATATTATTGAACGTATGATATTCTATTTCAGAGAAATGAACGACAATACATGTTCTATGAAAAATGAATTTGAAGACGAATATTTCAAACAACTTCATAAACCCAATGAAGGGAAACCGGTCAAAGAATGGTTTATACCTTGCGAAGAAGATGAACAACATGGAAAATTATATCGCCTGAATGAAGGAGAAGTAGACCCTGAGCTGGAAGAAAATTATCGCAAAAAAATGCTTGAAATAGAAACGTATAAAGATAATATGAAAAACGAAGGATTTGAATTATTCAGCAAATATTTTTGGGATTTGTGGGATTAACATTAAGAAATAATACAATGATAAACTTAAATAACATAAAATCCCTCTATTTCATCGGCGCCGGCGGCATCGGCATGAGCGCTTTAGTCCGTTATTTCCTCTCTAAAGGAAAAAATGTGGCCGGATACGACCGCACTGAATCCGAATTAACCAAACAACTCCATAATGAAGGCGCTGAAATCCATTATGAAGATGATATTCACTTAATACCTGAAATTTATAAAAACAAAGCGACTACATTAGTTGTTTTAACTCCCGCTGTTCCAAACGATCATTCCGAATTAAATTATTTCAAAAATAATGGTTTCAAAATAATGAAACGGGCACAATTGTTAGGAGAAATCACCAAAACCAACCGGGCGATTTGTGTGGCGGGAACCCACGGAAAAACAACCACTTCGTCCATGATTGCCCATTTATTGAAACAATCCCATGTCGATTGTAATGCTTTTTTGGGAGGCATTTTAAAAAATTATAATAGCAATTTGTTACTATCCGACAAAAGCGATTTAACTGTTATCGAAGCCGATGAATACGATCGCTCATTCCATTGGCTTACGCCTTATATGGCCGTTATCACTTCTGCCGACCCCGACCATTTGGATATTTACGGAACAGAAGAAGCTTACCGCGAAAGCTTTGAGCATTTTACTTCATTGATAAGAGAGGATGGAGTTTTATTGATGAAAGAAGGTGTAAATATTATGCCAAAATTGAAAGAAGGAGTAAAATTATATAGTTATTCGGGTTCTTCTGTTCGGCGTAGTCTCCGACTACGTCGTGCTGAAAACAAAGCTCTGCTTTGTAAGAATGCAAGTCAGAGACTTGCTTTTAACAACGACGTAGTCACAGACTACGCCGAACAGCAAGTAGCAGACTTCCATGCTAAAAACATCAGAATCGGAAACGGCGAAATTTTCTTTGATTTCGTTACTCCAGCCGAAATAATCAAAGATATTCAACTTGGCGTTCCGGTTAAAATCAATATCGAAAACGCTGTTGCCGCTATGGCTATCGCTTGGTTAAACGGCGTAACCGCTGAAGAATTAAAAGCCGGAATGAAATCTTTCCAAGGCGCTAAACGCCGGTTCGATTTTTGGTTGAAAACGGATAAAATCGTATTGATAGACGATTATGCGCATCATCCCGAAGAATTAACAGCCAGCATCTCGTCTGTTAAAGAACTGTATCCGGATAAGAAATTAACTGTTATTTTCCAGCCTCATCTTTATTCGCGTACCAAAGATTTCTACAAAGAATTTGCAAAAGCGTTATCTTTGTCCGACGAAACGATTCTGTTAGATATATATCCGGCAAGAGAAGAACCCATCGAAGGTGTTACTTCTCAACTGATTTTGAATAATATATCAGGAATTCATAAACAATTATGCAGTAAAGACGACTTATTGGAAGTTATTAAAAACGATAGTTATGAAGTTATATTAATGGCTGGAGCAGGAGATATTGAACTTTTGGTTGAACCTGTAAAAAATGTATTATGATAAAAAAAATAGTTATTATATTATTTGCTGTTGCGCTTGCCGCATATATTTTGTTTTCGGCGTTCTTTATGAACTCAAGGAAAGATAATACTATCTGTAAAAACATAGATGTTATTGTGGTCGATACCCTGAAAAGCCATTTTATAGGGAAAAACGAGATAGAAAATATGCTTAAAAAATCGGGAATGACCCTCATCGGAAAAAAAATGAGCGAAATCAATACCGAATTAATTGAATCCAAATTAGAAGAAAATAAACTGATAAAAAAGGCTGAATGTTATAAAACAACAGGCGGTTCAATCAAGATTGAAATTTACCAAAAAGCGCCTATCATGCGGGTTATAAGTACTTACGGCAGTTATTATATCGACAATGAAGGCACTGTTATGCCTATATCCGATAATTTTTCAGCTCACCTCCCTGTTGCAACCGGATATATAGATAAAGAATTTGCTACAACCAAGTTATATAATTTTGCATTATTTTTGCAGAATAATAAATATTGGAATGCACAAATCGAACAAATCAATGTGCTTCCGAATAAGGATATTGAATTGACCACGAGAGTTGGTGATTTTCAAGTTCTCTTGGGTCAATTAGACGATTATGAAGCTAATTTGGATAAATTGAAGCTCTTTTACGATAAAGGATTAAACAAGGTTGGTTGGAACAGATATTCTGTTATCAATCTTAAATATAAAAATCAAGTAGTATGCACAAAGAAATAATTGCAACATTAGACATAGGCTCTTTCAAAATAGTTGCTGCTGCCGGAAAAAAAGATGATAAAGGTATTGTTTCCGTTTCTGCAATGGAAACAGAAATGTCAAATTCTTCAGTACGAAGAGGACGTATTTATAATGTAGATGAGGTTAGTAACAAAATAAAATCGTTAATAGACCGGCTTAATCATCAATTGAATGAAAAAGTTTCAAAAATCTATGTCGGTATAAGTGGACAATCGCTTAAAACAGAAGTTTATCCGGTCGTAGAAGAAACCGGAGGCGTTATCGTAGATGAACTGCTGCTCCTTTCTCTGCGTCAGCAATGTGAAGCTTACCATCCCGACTTTTCAGAAGTTTTAGACATCGTTTCACCGGAATATTTTTTAAACGGAGAACCGGAAAAAAATCCCATAGGCGTATTTTGCAATAAAATAGAAGCCCGCTTTCAACTTGTATTAGGAAACCCTTCTATCAAATCAAAGCTGAAAACTTGCATTACAGAAAAAAATAATATAGAAATTGCAGGATACCTTATCGGACCTATTGCAACTGCCCGGGCGATACTCACAGAATCGGAAAAAATTTCGGGATGCGCTTTGATTGAGTTCGGCGCCGGCCTTACTTATTTATCTATCTATAAAGATGGATTGCTTAAATACTTGGCATCAATTCCTTTAGGAGGAAACGTCATAACAAAAGATATTTGTAGCTTGCATATTCCGGAAAATGAAGCCGAAGATTTGAAAATAACGTATGGGAATGCTCTGGTGGAAACTCCCAATGAAAACAATGCTATTAAAAACATCAAACTACAAGATAACAGGGATATTGAACTTGAAGTATTAAACGATATTATTGAATCCCGAACCGAAGAAATTATCGCCAATGTGAAAAACCTATTGGAATTAAGTGGTTTTTCAGATTCAATCAGAAGCGGTATAGTGATTACAGGCGGCATGGCTGCGTTAAAGAATCTGGCGGAAAGCGTTAAAGAAAAAATCAATCCAAAGGTTAGACTGGCGCATGTAAAAGATAATTTGGTTGATGAAGGGTCCTCAACATTCGGACAAACTTTCGGAAATGAAGCAACTATCGGATTATTATCCTTGGGTACGGAAAACTGTATCCACGTTAAAGAAATAGAAAAAATTCCCACTCCCCCGCAAACTTCTTTATTTTCAGAAGAAGAAGTTGTTGTTATAAAACCAAATACAAACAAAAAAGAAGGTGGAACCGGAAAAAGAAAACTCCCCAGCGACGATCAAAAAGAAGAACGTGGCACAGGACTTTTCCATAGACTAACACAAAAAGCGGCAAAAAAGGTCGACCAAGTATCGCGAGGCCTTTTTGAAAGCGTTGATTCAACGACAGATGATAATGAAACCGAAGAAGAAATGTAATTCATGTTTCTTCCGGTTATTTTTTAATTTTTAATGCAATTTATTATGGACAATAATACTCTTTTAGATTTCGATTATCCGACGGAAACAGCTTCTATCATCAAAGTAATTGGCGTTGGTGGCGGTGGTGGTAATGCTGTACAACACATGTACCGTGCAGGTATCCACGACGTGGCGTTCGTCTTATGCAATACCGACAATCAAGCGCTCTTGAAAAGCGATATTCCTATAAAAATACAACTCGGCAAAAATACCACCAAAGGATTAGGAGCCGGAAATAAACCTTGGGTCGCTAAGGAAGCTGCCGAAGAAAGCGCCGATGAGGTAAAAGCCCTGTTAGACGATGGTACCGAAATGGTCTTTATCACTGCCGGAATGGGCGGAGGAACCGGCACGGGCGCAGCTCCGGTCATTGCCCAAATTGCAAAAGAAAAAGGTATACTCACCGTAGGAATTGTTACTATCCCATTTGTGTTCGAAGGCGAACGAAAAATTCTACAAGCATTATATGGAGTAGAAGAAATGAGCAAAAATGTCGATGCTCTGCTGGTAATTAATAACCAACGATTATTCGATATTTACCAGAATCTGGCGTTGTCGGAAGCTTTCAAAAAAGCCGATGATACGCTAACCATTGCGGCAAAAAGTATTGCAGAAACTATCACCATTCCGGGATATATCAACCTCGACTTCGCCGATGTGGAAACCATCATGAAAGATGGCGGCGTAGCGATTATGAGCAGTGGAACGGCATCCGGCGCCAGTCGGGTGTCTAAAGCCATTGAAAACACCCTCCATTCTCCTCTTTTAAATAACAATAATATATTCAACGCAAAAAAAATATTGCTGAATCTTTCTTCAAGTAACAAATATTCAGTAGGCGTTGAAGAAATGAATGAAGTTCATAACTTCATGGCTAAGTTCGGAAAAGACATTGAAGTAATCTGGGGTGCAGCATACGACGATGATTTAGAAGAAAATATGAAAATCACTATACTCGCTACCGGATTCGGAATGGAAAGTATTCCCGGAATCGACGAAAGCCACCGGGTTAAAATACAAGAACTTAGCCTCCAACAGCAAGAAAAAGAAAGAAAAGAAGCGGAACTTATCAAGAAATATTATGGAGCGGAACAAGTAAAAAAGATGGGTAAAAAAACTCGCCCCAAACCATTCATTTTCACCCTCGAGCAATTAGACAACGATAGCGTTATCGATGCCGTTATCAATCATCCGGCTTACAACAGAAAACCCGATTTCTTGAAAAAAGAAGGTCCATCGTTAAATAAATCGACCTCAGGAGAAACAGCTAAAAACGTTATTATTTTTAATTAATTCTACTTTAACAGATTCATTTATGAAACAGTATAAATTTTTTAACACGGAGTTAAAGGAGTTTATTACACGGAGTTTCACGGAGTTTTTATATAATACTCCGTGAAACTCCGTGTAATAAACTCCTTTAACTCCGTGTTAAAATAATTCATTGTAAATCTGTTAAAGTCAGTTTCTGTGAATAATCGGCAAGATACAAAGGCAAATTGAGTAAGTCTTCGTTTTTCTCAACATTTTTCAGCGAAAAGCGGACTGAAAGTTCAGGTTGATATTTTTTTCTGTATTCCGATAAACTTTTTGATTTTGTACTTAACGCCGATTTTGCTTCAACAGGAATAATCATTTCTTTGCATTGAAACACAAATTCTATTTCTGCCTGATTACCGGAAGTCCAATAGAAAATATCGCTTCCAAATTGCTGTACAAGTGATTGCAAAACATAATTTTCTGTCAAAATTCCCTTAAATTCAGTAAACAATCTATCGCCCTGCAATATGGTGGTTGGCTCAAGTTGGAATTTTGTCCGTAAAAGTCCCGAATCAACAAGATACAATTTGAAAGCATTACTGTTTTTGTTGGAAGACAGTGGCAAACGGAGTGTGCTGACCTCAAAAACCCGGTTTACTAATCCGCTTAAAACAAGCCATTCAACTGAATTTTCATACTCCCGCGACCTCGCATTTTTTTCAATCATCGCATATTTGAATTTTCTGTCTTCTTTGGCAAGATTATCCTGAATGTTTGTCCATAAGTTATGCAGACGGGGAATGTCCTTGCTGTTGATATGTTTGGAAAAATCAAGCGCGTAAGCAGTAAGTATTTGATTATTAACCATATTAACTTCGTTCCAATCTCTGTTTTCGAGGTAACGGACTATAGTCTCGGGCATTCCGCCGCAACAGAGATACACTTTGTATGCTTCAATCAGTTGAGAGTGAAATATTTCCGGTATTTTTCCCAATCTCGATGCTGAAACATAATTCTCCAAAAATAAAGATAGCTTTTCGTCGTAAAGTGTGATAAATTCCTTAAAAGAAACAGGATAAAGTGTCAGAAAATCAACATTTCCGACAGGAAAAGACGCACCTTCACGTTTCAATGCTACGCCAAGCAGCGAACCTGCACACACAACTGCCTGTTCCGGCATCAGTTCCCTGAAATATTTCAAACTGTTCAAAGCATCGTTACATTCCTGAATTTCATCGAAAATAATCAACGTTTTCCCCGGTTTAATGTCCATTCCTTTTATCGCCGTCAGATAAGAAACAATGCGTGCAGGGTCTTTGGTTACAGCAAATTCCGCTTTGTGTTCTTTTTCAAAGTCGAAATTTATATAACAGCAATTTTCAAAACATTGCGCTCCAAACTGTTTGAGAATAAACGACTTGCCGACCTGCCTTGCTCCCTGCAAGACAAGCGGTTTACGATAGCGACTACTTTTCCACTGATTCAGATCGTCCAATATGTTTCTTTCAATTTCCATATCTATATATTTTTGGCAAATATACACATTTTTCATATATAAAATGTGAAAAACAACACTTTTTATATCTATGTAGTCTACAATCCAGCGTAGCTTTTATTATTTTTACTTTAAAAGCAACAGAAATATTTCTATTATTTTATTTGATATTATTAGAAATATTTCTATTTTTGCAAAATCAAACATATAACTAAAATGAACTATGAAATCAAGCGAGCTAAACAAACTTATCCTTAAAAATGGCTGGAGACATCTTCGACAATCAGGAAGTCATATTATTTACGAAAAAGAAGGAATTGTTTATACAGCAACCTTTCACGGAAGCAAAGAAGTCGGAAAAGGATTGGAAATGAAAATTAAGAAAGAAATGGGTTTGAAATAAATAATAGATATGAAAAAAATAGAAGCAATAATAGAAAGGGCATCAGACGGAACTTACAGCGTTTATTGCATAAATGAAATGTTTTCGGGAATGGGAAACTCCACACAAGATGCAAAAAAAAACATGTTGAGCCAAATGGATTTCTTCAAAAAAACGGCCATAGAAGAGGGATTTTCTTATCCGAAGTTTTTGGATGAAGAATTTGAAATTGTATACAAATTTGATGTAGAGAGTTTATTAGAATATTATTCAGGAATATTGTCTTTGTCGGGTATGGAGAAAATTACAGGCATTCATCAAAAACAACTCTGGAATTATTTGCATGGAAAATCGAAACCACGTAAAGCTCAGATAGAAAAAATTACAGTTGGGCTACACAATTTAGGGGGTGAATTAATGTCCATATCTATTTAAAGAATGCAGGAAATGTAGAAGAAACGGCAAAATTCAGGAATGAGTTTTGCCGTTTCTTTAAAAATTCTCTCTAAAATTTATTCTTTCACAATCTTGCTAACAGCTAAACCTTCATTTGTATAAATTTTTACCATATAAACACCTTGCGGCAAAGCGGATACGGAGATTTTTTCGTTGAAATTGTTTTCAGACAATAGCAACCTTCCTGTTAATGTGTAAATTTCCACTTTCGTTATCGGCAATTCCGATTTTATGAAAATTTCGTCTTTAGCAGGATTGGGAAAAATTGACAGTTGATTGGCGACCACGTCATTAATTCCGCCTGCGGCGGTTACTCCCAAAAGCCCATTAACAAGGGTATATTGATAGTTATGATCTGAACCGCCTGACAGCACAATGTCATAAAATCCTGCAGGCGAACTGATATTTGCCATACACGAAATTACAGGCAAAATATCTAACACACTCTCGTTTTCACTGTTTTTGAAGCCATTGTAAATAAGCGTAAAAACAGGATTGGGTTGTCCTTGCGGGCGTGAGGCGTCTTGGGCGGTAATTGTAAGCGGCGCTTGGGTAACCGTTAATGTTCCTGTGCCATAATTAAAACTGTAATTATTGGCGTTTCCTCCCGAACACGTTATCAGATAATCGCCGGCACTGCTTGTATTATTTGCAGTTGTGACAGCTATAGGACTTGTGATAATTACAGAAGCGTTTTCATTATTTACAAAACCATTGTAGGTAAGTGAAAATGTTGGATTAGAGGTGCCATAAATTCTTGTTGCATTGTTTGGCGTTACATTTAAGGCGCGTTTGCCAATGGTTAACATTCCGTTTTGATAGACGAAACTGTAATTTTGCGCCGTTGCGCTTGAAGGGACAATCGTATAATTACCAACGTAACTTGTGGAAGTTGCATTACAATCATAAACGGGAAGCGAAGTCAAAACCGCCTCAGTTTCTCCATTCACAAAGCCGGAATATTGGCAGGTAAAAGCCGGAGTATCGCCATACGATATTGAAAGGTTATTTGCGGTTACCATTACTTGCTTTTTTTGAATTATGATAGTAAAACTTTCCGTATCAGATGTAAATTCGTTCCCTCCTGCTTGTGTGGCGGTAATGGTAACAGAGCCTGCTTTGAGCGGAATAATGGTATTTCCTTGCATTGAAACAATAGAATTATCCGATATGGAATAATTTATTACCGAGTTTGTATTGTCGGATATAATGGTAGCCGTAGAACCGTAAGTAATTGAAGTGTTGGATACGCGAATATTCGGCAATTTTTTCAATAAAGGATAGCCGGGCGTGCTTGGCATATACCAAACGTTTGCAAAATCCCATTGCAAATTATTTGTTATCCACGATTGCGACTGAAAGGAATTAACATCGCCATTTGCTCCGTTCCTGTCTGTTACATCGGCGCTGTTTACTATTGCTCCATTTACTAATACGGATGATAGAGCATAACATCTTTCAACAGTTCCGTTGGTTCCATTGGTTCCGGGTGCAATTCTTGCACTCCAGGAACCATTATCTCCGTTTGCTGTGATTCTTGTATTTGCATCAAAGCACTGACTAATTCTTCCAACACAATATCCGCAAATACCGCCGGAAGTAGAAGTAGCATAATTAGAAGAAGGAGAAGAAGCCGAAGAAGAAATGTCCCCTGTATTTAAACAACTCGTAACAGTGATATTGGAAGAGGAATTGTCAGCGTATCCATAAATACCACCGGCGTAAGATACAGACACAGGATCAGAATAATAATAATAATAATCAGTATAAGAAAACGACGAAATGTCTCCGGCATTGGAACAATTCGTAATACTGATATTGGTAGCGACATATCCGCAAATACCGCCGGAATAAGAATGACCATTATAATTAGCATCATAAGAAGAGGATATGCTGCCTGTATTGGAACAATTTTTAATTGTAGCGCTGGCGGCATATCCGCAAATACCGCCGGAAGTAGAAGTAGTAGAATTAGAAGAAGAAATAGAAGAAGAAATACTACCAGTATTGGAACAATTTGTAATGATACTACCACTTGCATATCCGCAAATACCGCCGGAATAAGTAGAATAAGAGCCACCATCAGAAGAAATAACGCCTGAATTAGAACAATTCGTAATAGTAGTATTTGTTGCATATCCGCAAATGCCTCCGGAATAAAAATAAGAAGAAATATTCCCCTTTACATTCAAATTTTTAACAGTCGCTCCACTAAGATAGGCGAATATGCCTGAATACTCAGCATTGGTTATATTCATATTTATGCTATGGTATCCGCCATCAAATACGGCGCTAAATATCCAATCGCCGCCACCATAATAATTCTCTCCAATAATGGTTGTAACCCCGGCAGTAATATCCTGCGTCAGCAAGAAATATTTTCCCGAATAATTATTGCCGCCATTCACAGCATTCGCCAAAGCTGTCATATCTGCATTGGAAGAAATGAGATATGGATCGGCTGCGGTACCGCTACCACCGCTGTAGGTTTGCCCCATTGCTTCGTTTGTAAAGGCGCAAAACGCAATAAGTAACATACCACAAATTAAAAAGTTTCTCTTACTTATTAGACTTTTCGGATTCGCCACGTTATTTTTAAAAGGTCGCCACCATTGCACCGTAATGCCTGTTTTTGTAAATTTCTGATACATAATAATTTAATTTAAAAAATGAATATTGATTTATAAATTGTTTTTACTGAAAATTTGGCAATAAAAAAAGCGTGAAACTTAACCGTTTCCCGCCATCTGAGGTATTTGCCGTAACCTTGTACAAAGAGAAATAAGTCAAGTTCACGCCATACGTGAACACTCAACTTTTTCTTCTTTGTACTACCTTCTATCGGCAAATTTTCAGATGACAAAGAATAAAGCTTAATGCTTTTTTATATGTCTTATTTTGTGCTTGTTAGCACTGTTTTTTTATTTATACCATAGGCAAAAGTGTGTTTAACATCAAAGTACAAAAATATTAAAATGTTTTTGATATTTGAGGTTTATTTTCTGAAAATCAGAAAAATATTTATTATGTGTGTTTTTTATTTAAAAATGCTTCGTAATAATTCTTCGGATGTCAGTTTCATTATTTTGTTCCACATTTTTAGCTTTTAGAATTTTGATTAAATATTAGAAAAATGATACTATACCATTTATTGTATAAAAAAATACTATCTTTGTGAAAAGTAAAAGGATACGGTGATGATTACGATTAAAATAAACGATAAAGCAAGAGGTTCAAAACAGTTGATAAAACACCTTCATACTTTGAAGTTTGTTGAATTTGAAGAAATTGAAAGCTATTCCAATAATGTTAATGCTGAATTTGAAGCGTTGGAAAAACAATGCATCACCGGAGACGAACTTGTAAGGAGAGTATGTGAACATATTGATGAATTGTTTGATGCTAAAGAACATGTATTGTCATGATTACTATTCTTTATACACCGAAAGTTTCCGAATATCTTAACAATTTGATAAACATACTCTATGAAAATGATTATTTTGGTTACAGGGAATCAGCTAAAGTATATGTTATTGATTTACGAAACGAAATAGAGTCATCATTACCTTTATTAACCCCTCGATTTCCACGGTATCGCAGAAAAATCTATGGAAAGAATACGAAATATATTATCATACGAAAAAACAAATATACATCTTACTATATCTTTTTTCTTCAAAAAGCCGACAAATATATTGTTACATACATAGGTAATAACCATACAGATGCCCAATATATATAACTTATGATTCGAATGAAGGAAAAAAGAGCTTGTCAAAAATCTGAGATTTAATTTTTCAAACATAATTTATATGAACTTATTCGACAAAATCAGTGAAGATATCAAAGCCGCCATGTTGGCTAAAGATAAAATCCGTCTCGAAGCTTTGCGCGGTGCAAAAAAAGAATTTTTGGAAGCTAAAACAGCTAAAGGTTCGGATGGAGAATTAACAGATGAAACAGCTGTTAAAATCATTCAGAAAATGGTCAAACAGCGCAAAGACAGCGCCAATATTTACACCGAACAAAACCGGCCGGAACTGGCCGAAAAAGAATTGACCGAAGTGGTTGTCCTGGAAGAATATCTTCCTAAACAAATGACTCCGGAAGAACTCGAAACAGCTCTGAAAGCAATTATTGAAAAAACAGGAGCCTCATCTGCCAAAGATATGGGTAAAGTGATGGGCATCGCCTCTAAAGAACTTGCAGGGAAAGCTGAAGGCAGGGCTATTTCCGAGACTGTAAAAAAATTATTACAATGAAATTATTCAAAATTTTTGCATTTTTGCTATCAGCAATTATGCTTTGTTTTCCGGGGCAAGTTTCGGCGGTAAGGGCTTATCCCTACCCTGTCGAAGTAAAACAGCCTAACGGGGAAACAATTACCATTCAGGCTCACGGGGATGAATTTTTCCATTATGTTACAACTACTGATGGTTATGTTATAGCTCTTGACGACGAAGGATATTTTACTTTTGCGGAAATAAGTGGCGACGGACACCTCCAACCGGGAAAAGTAAGAGTTTCCGAAAATACGCTGAAAAGCGGTAATAATTCTTTCTTGAAAGCAGATTCTCCTGAATTTATTCAAAAAATTAAACAACCCGCTTTGTCAAGAAGAGCCGGCGCTTTAAAAAATGTAACTGCTTTACGTTCAAGTTCAGCAAGCAGAATGCGTTCGGCTGAAAATACAACTGCCGGAGATACAAAAGCATTAGTTATATTAGCAGCATTTACCGATCAGGCTTTTTCTATCAGTAACCCTCAGCAATCATTTACTAGTATGCTTAACGACCCTGGTTATAAGCCTGGTGGCTCTACCGGATTTACCGGAAGTGTAAGAGATTATTTTATCAGCAGTTCGGATGGCGCTTATAGTCCGAGCTTTGAGGTATACGGTCCTGTGCAATTACCTAATAACATGGAATTTTATGGAGCAAATGATGCGGATGGTAACGATGTAAATCCGAGACAAATGATCATTGATGCCTGCGTAGCTGCTAAAAACATGTATCCCGATTTAAACTTTGCAGACTTTCCACTTAATAAAGATGGTTCCTTAGATCATGTTTGTGTTATTTATTCAGGATATAACGAAGCCGAAAATTCTCAAACATTGCCTAATACCATTTGGCCTCATCAATGGCGTTTGCAATATTGGGAAATCCCCGTATCTGAAAGAACAATAGACGGAGTTGTAATAGATTCCTATATGTGTACTTCGGAATTAAGAGGGCAATCTCCAAATGGAACTATGGCCGGTATAGGTACATTTTGTCACGAATATGGTCATACATTAGGTCAGCCTGATTTATATGACACCAATGGAAGCAAGGATGGATCGGCAATAACCGAACCCGGTTCCTGGTGTATAATGTCGAGCGGAAACTACTTGAATAATGGCAATACCCCTCCGGCGTATGGCGTTACCGAACGAGGATTGTTGGGTTGGATAGATTTGTGGTATGTTCCGGAAGGAAATGTGGCAATTCCTCCTATTACCTCATCTAATAAATATAAGGCTTTTGCAATAGATACTCCAACAAAGGGCGAATTTTTTACTTTGGAAGTAAGAAAAAAAGAAGGGTGGGATTCATTTCTGCCGGGAGAAGGAATGTTGATTTACCATATCGACATGAGTGGTTACAATGTTCAAACTACAGATTACGACAATGTAACTATGGCAGATTTGTGGAGTGGAAGGATCCCCAATATTGTTGGCGATCATCCGGGAATGCAATTAATAACTGCCAATGGAGAAATTATGACACAAAATCCCAGTGGCAGTTACAGTTATAAAAACTACGGAGGGCATCCTTTCCCGGGAGTTAACAACGTTACTTCTATTTCCGATAATACTACTCCCGGATTTTTATCATGGAATAATGAAAAATCCGGCGTTTCTATCAACAACATTGCAAGAAATACTACCACTGGTTCTGTGTCATTTTTATATTCAAAGGTCGTGAATGATGTTAAAGAAAACAGTATAAGTTCACCTTTTGCCTTTAGTGATGGTCATATTATCTATTTCAAAAATATTCCCGGAAGCGCTCAAGTGAATATTTATGACGTGAAAGGAACTCTTTATTCATCTAAAAATATTTTCGAACCGGATAATCTGGAAATAACTGTTCCCGGAATTTATATAGTAAAACTTCAAACAAATAACGAAGTTTTCACATATAAAATCATTATCAAATAAAACTACACCCCTAAATCCTCTGAAGGGGACTTTAGCTCCTGAAAAAACCAAAATAACTATGGTCTTTCACGCTACAAAGTCCCCTTCAGGGGATTTAGGGATAAAATCTAAACATTATGCCAAACAATAATATGCCTGCCGGATTTTTAAATATCCCTGTTCCTAAAGATTTGGACTTGAAGAAAGCTATTAATGACTTGAAAAAAGAAAAAAATGCTGTCATTTTAGCTCATTATTATCAACAGGGAGAAATTCAGGATATAGCCGATTTTGTAGGAGATAGTTTAGCTCTTGCCCAATGGGCGGCAAAAACTACCGCCGACATCATAGCGCTCTGTGGCGTTCATTTCATGGGAGAAACAGCCAAAATACTTTGTCCCGATAAACGGGTTTTTGTGCCCGACCTAAATGCCGGTTGTTCTTTGGCTGATAGCTGTAGGGCCGAAGATTTTGAAAAGTTTATAAAAGAACATCCCGGACACGTTGTTATATCGTATGTAAACACAACAGCAGCCGTCAAAGCATTAACCGACGTAGTAGTTACATCGACCAACGCTCGCCAGATAGTAGAAAGTTTTCCTCCTGAAACCCAAATTATATTTGGGCCGGATAGAAATCTCGGTAATTACATTAACAGTATTACGGGAAGAAATATGCTGCTTTGGGACGGCGCTTGTCATGTGCATGAACAATTTTCCCTTGAAAAAATCATCGAATTAAAAAAAGAAAATCCGGATGCTTTAATCTTGGCTCATCCCGAATGTAAAAGTGTTATACTCAAAATAGCCGATCACATAGGCTCTACTGCTTCTTTATTAAATTTTGCAACAAAATCACCCAATAAAAAATTTATCGTCGCCACCGAATCAGGGATCTTACACGAAATGCAAAAGAAGAATCCAAATAAAACATTTATTCCCGCCCCTCCAAATGACAGCACCTGTGCCTGCAACGAATGTAGTTATATGCGTTTGAACACGATGGAAAAATTATACAATTGCTTGAAATATGAGATACCTGAGATATTTGTAGATGAAAAAATAAGAAAGAAAGCCGTGAAACCTATTCTACGAATGTTGGAAATATCAGAAAAATTAGGATTGTAATTTATTTAGCCACGAATTTCACGAATTGACACAAAAATAATAGTGTCAATTCGTGAAATTCGTGGCTAAATAATAAACTCCCTTGTTAATAAACTGTGAATTGTATGTTACAAAATTTCAATAAAATCTACTTGACCATGACGAATATATTAGTGTATAAAATTAAAAATCAAATTCCCATCATTTTATAACCGGTTTTTATTTTTATTTATAAAAGTGTTTCCAACTATCTTTTTTATATTTTTCTATAAAAGTTTTCTACTTGTTTATTTGTAAACATATTGTTGAAAAATTACATAATTCTCTATACAACAAAATACTATAAATAAAAAACTTGTTGATAAATAAGTAATATCATTATTTCTATTTTTAATAACTTAAAAACCAAATTTTCTATGAAATTTTTTCTAACATTATCAACATCCTATTATCATCATCATTTCTTAATTTTTAAACTTTAAAAAAAATATAATAATATCAATGTTGAAAAATATAATCAAAACAGGAAAAAATAAATTTATTACTTCTGAAAAATATATAAGACTTATCTTAGTAAATAAAATCATACGTCATTATTTTATTGTATACTAAAACTGTTAATTGTATACAAATTTTTTTGAAAAATATTTTTAACTATTTAATTATCAAATAGTTATTTTTTTATTGTATACATTTTATTTGACTTGTATACGTGAAATTTAGAAATTTTTAGTATATTTTTGCGAAACAAAAACAAGCTGCGTAGTAAAACAATGCAGACGTTGGGTTGTAAATTAATTTGACATACGTTCTTAGCGACCTTAACTCGACCAAAACCTTAATTGATTAACATTTTTATAATAACAGCTTATCTTCTGTGACAGACCATAGGCTGTTTTAGTTTTGTTTTAGTCATAGAAACGTTTTGGGTTGGTTTGATCAGCTTATTCTTGTGAAAAGTTATAAGCTGATTTTTTTATACTATTCTTTATTAGGGATTAATTAACTACTTTTGTAGGTTCAATTAACTTATAAAATAATGGAGTATAATTTCAACGAAATCGAAAAAAAGTGGCAGAATTACTGGAAAGAAAATAAAATCTATAGAGTAAAAGAGGATAAGAGCAAACCTAAATATTATGTGTTGGATATGTTTCCTTATCCTTCCGGAGCCGGATTACATGTTGGTCATCCTTTAGGTTATATTGCTTCCGATATTTATTCCCGCTACAAACGTTTGAAAGGTTTCAATGTACTTCATCCGATGGGTTATGATGCTTATGGACTTCCTGCCGAACAATATGCTATTCAAACAGGGCAGCATCCTGCTATAACTACTATAAAAAATATAGAACGTTATCGTGAACAATTGAATAAGATTGGTTTCTCTTATGATTGGGATCGAGAAATAAGAACTTGTGAACCGGGTTATTATAAATGGACGCAGTGGGCATTTTTGAAAATGTTTAATTCGTATTATTGTAATGATGGACAACAAGCTCGTCCGATTGAAGAGTTGATAGATGTATTTAAGATTCAAGGAACAAAAGATTTGAATATTGCTTGTAGTGAAGAATTAAATTTTACGGCGGAAGAATGGAATTCAAAATCTGAAAAAGAGCAACAGGAAATATTGTTGAATTATCGCATTGCTTATTTGGCAGATACGATGGTGAATTGGTGTCCTGCTTTAGGAACGGTTTTAGCTAATGATGAAGTGAGCGAGGGTGTTTCTATTCGTGGAGGTTATCCTGTTGAACAACGTTTGATGCGTCAGTGGTGTTTACGTGTTTCTGCTTATGCTCAACGTTTATTGGATGGATTGGATACAGTAGATTGGACGGATTCTTTGAAAGAAACTCAAAGAAATTGGATAGGTCGTTCGGAAGGCGCTGAAATGAATTTTAAAATAAAGGATTCGGATATTGAATTTACTGTATTTACTACTCGTGCTGATACTATTTTTGGAGTTACTTTTATGGTATTAGCTCCTGAATCCGAATATGTTAGTCGGGTTGTTACTACGGAACAAAAATCAGAAGTTAACGCTTATTTGGAAGCTGTAAAACGTCGTACCGAGCGTGAACGTGTATCCGATAGAAAAGTTACTGGGGTTTTTACCGGTTCGTATGCTGTTAATCCTTTTAATGGAAAGGAAATTCCAATTTGGATTTCGGATTATGTGCTGGCCGGTTATGGAACAGGCGCTATTATGGCTGTTCCCGGACATGACAGTCGTGATTATGCTTTTGCCAAACATTTTAATTTACCTGTTATTCCCTTAATTGAAGGTTGTGATATTTCTGAAGAAAGTTTTGATGCCAAAGAAGGAATTATGATGAACTCCGATTTCTTGAATGGATTAACTGTAAAAGAAGCTATTGCAAAAACGAAACAATATATAGAAGAAAAAGGATTGGGTAAAGTAAAAGTTAATTATCGTTTGCGTGATGCAATTTTTAGTCGTCAACGTTATTGGGGTGAACCGTTTCCTGTTTATTATAAAGACGGAATGCCTTGTGCAGTCGATGAAAAAGATTTACCGATAGAATTACCGGAAATTGATAAGTTTTTGCCTACAGAGCAAGGAGAACCGCCTTTGGGACGTGCAAAAGATTGGACTTATGAGGAGAAATAATTAATTTAGTTTTTTTACATAGCACTTAGTTGATAGAAATATAAAATTGAAGTAAATAATAATATTATTATTAAAGTAGAAAACAATTATGAAGATCGAAAGTATTAGTATCGAAAATTATAAGGTATTTAAAAAGGCAACAGTAAAAAATTTGCCCAAGATGCTTGTATTATTAGGGGCAAATGGCTCAGGTAAAAGTACATTTTTCGATGTAATGGGTTTTTTGAGTGATGCTCTTCAAAATAATGCAACGATAGCCATTAACAGACGTGGCGGTTTTAAAGAAGTAATTTCAAGAGGTTGTGATGAAAAAAGTGATGCAATAAAATTAGAAATTAAATTTCGTAACAAACAACTTGATAACGAACATTTGCCTCTAATAACATATTCCATTGAAATAGGCTTTGATTTCAATGAAGGAAAAGCTACTATTCTTCATGAGGTTTTGAGTTACCGGCGTGGAAAATACGGTAGACCTTGGCGTTTTTTAGATTTTGCAAATGGAATGGGAAATGCAATCACTAATGAAGAAGATTATGGAAAAGAAGGTGTTCAAGAACAAAGAATGGAACAAAAGATAGCTGCCCCTGATATACTTGCAATCAAAGGCTTAGGGCAGTTTGAGCAATTTAAGGCGATTAGCGCTTTTAGAAGCTTATTGGAAAAGTGGTATGTGTCGAATTTTAAAATAGAATATGGAAAAAGTATTTTTGATACCGGAGTTGCCACTCATTTGTCTGTTACAGGAGATAACTTAGCGCAAGTAACAAAATATATGCATGATTATCATAAAAAAACATTCGATGTTATTTTAGAAAAATTACCACAACGAATACCGGGTATAAATAAAGTTGAAGCAATTGAAACACAAGACGGAAGAATACTCTTAAGATTTCAGGACGAAACATTTAAAGATCCATTTGTGGCAAGATATGTTTCGGATGGTACAATAAAAATGTTTGCATATATGATTTTGCTTAACGATCCTGAACCTCATCCTTTGTTGTGTATCGAAGAACCTGAAAATTTTCTTCACCCTGATTTATTGCCTCAATTATGTGAAGAAATAAGGGAATATGCTGAACGTGGAGGACAGGTTTTTGTTTCAACCCATTCTCCTGATTTTGTAAACGGACTGGAAATTGATGAATTGTTTTTTTTGGTTAAAAAAGACGGATATTCTACAATCAAATCGGCAAGCGATGATGCGATGATAAAAGAAGTGCACGAAAAAAATGATTTGGGCTGGATGTGGAGAAATCATTATATTGAAGGAGCAAATTTATGAATATGAATACATTGTTTATTCTAACAGAAGAGCCGTCAATAAAAAATGTTTTTGATGAAGTTCTGCCAAAAATTCTTCCTCAAAATGTTGGCTTTCGTATTTTAATCCATCAAGGTAAAAATGATTTGGAAAGAGCTTTAACTGACAAAATAGCATCGTTAAGTAGAATAGATGGAGTAAAAATTTTAATTACAATAGACCAAGATGACAATGATTGTAAAAAGTTAAAAGAAAAATTAACAGACATTGTTGACAAAAACTGCAGTTGTGATTATAAAGTAAGAATTGTTTGCAAGGAACTTGAGAGTTGGTTATTGGGAGATTTATCGGCAATAGAAAAAGCGTACCCCCGGTTCAAAAATAAGTCATTCGCCCAAAAAACACAAATGAGAGATGTAGATAAAATAAAAGGTAAACCATCTGATTTTTTATTGCATAATATTCCTGAATTTAAAGATAGAAAAAAAATTCCTAAGCTTGAATTTTCAAAAAAGATTGCGCCTTTTTTGAATATTACTAATAACAATTCCAATAGTTTCAATCATACTATCAATGCTATCAAACAATTATGTGGAGATCAATCAACAATGAAAAATAATAAAAAATACCCTCTTGAACTTAACACAATGCCCGGTTTTGCCGGTTCTTCTGCCTATTATATTCGTTATGAAGACCCGCACAACGATAATGCTTTAGTTGATAAAAATGTCAACGAATATTGGCGAAATGTCGATTTATATATCGGTGGAACGGAACACGCTACCGGTCACTTGGTTTATAGCCGTTTTTGGAATAAATTTCTTTTTGATTTAGGCGTTGTTTCTGATGATGAACCCTTCAAAAAATTGATTAATCAAGGAATGATTCAAGGTCGTTCGAATTTTGTTTACAGGATTAAAAATAGTAATACTTTTGTTTCCTACAATTTGAAAGATAAATATGATGTAACTCCTATTCATGTCGATGTAAATATTGTCTCGAATGATATCTTGGATATTGAAGCATTCAGAAATTGGAATCCCGAATATAAAACAGCAGAATTTATTTTGGAAGATGGCAAATATCATTGCGGTTGGGCTGTTGAAAAAATGTCTAAATCGATGTTTAATGTCGTTAATCCCGATGATATTGTTTCTAAATATGGAGCGGATACTTTGCGTTTGTATGAAATGTTTTTGGGGCCGTTGGAACAATCCAAACCTTGGGATACAAACGGTATAGATGGTGTTCATCGTTTCTTGCGTAAATTATGGAATTTATTTTACAAAGAAGATAAATTTTTTATTACTGAAGAACAACCTACGGCCGATGAATTAAAATCATTGCATAAATTGATTAAAAAAGTAGCTTATGATATTGAGAATTTCTCATTTAACACTTCAGTAGCTGCATTTATGATTTGCGTCAATGAATTAACAGCTTTGAAATGTAATAAGAAAACTATTTTAAGTGATTTGATTGTTGTTTTGGCTCCGTTTGCTCCGCATATTGCCGAAGAACTTTGGCATGCTTTGGGAAATAATACCACCGTTTGTGATGCTGAATTTCCTGAATATAACGAAGTCTATTTGGTCGAAAATACAGTAAAATATACCATTTCATTCAATGGAAAAGCCCGTTATTTCTTGGATTTTCCGGTTGATACTTCTGTAGAAGACGTTGAAAAAATTGTGTTAACCCATGAAAATTCCATAAAATGGATGGAAGGGAAAACTCCTAAAAAAGTAATTGTAGTGAAAGGGAAAATTGTAAATGTAGTAATATAATTATATAAGAATGAAAATAGATATTCATAAGAGAAGTGATAAATATTGGATAATACTTTTATCTTTAATTGTACTTTTGCCTAACATATATTTAGTATGTGTTGGCACTTATTTGACAGAGTACCACTTTCAGCGAACATTTTTATATTTAATGCTGTCTTTAATATTGTTCGTTATTCCATCTCTTTTTTTAAAAGCAAGGAGTTTTTTTATATTTGAAGGAGTTTTTGTAATACTTGCTCCTTTAGAAATCGGCCATATTTATTTTACTAAAGCAGTAACTTCTGCCAACTTTTTATTGACGTTTTTCGAAACGGATGAAAGAGAAACTTTTGAGCTTTTGTCGATGTTGAAATTTTTTATTCCGATTGTTTTAATCATTTGGTTCATTTATTTTTTTATTGTTTTTAAGAAAATTAATAATACTTATCTTATTCCTAATAAAAAATTGAGGCTGTATCTTTTGGGTTCAATTATAGCATTTCTTGTTTTTCTTTTTACTTATTCATATATGGTTTCAAGAAAAAAATATACTGAAGATAAAAGTTTAATAATGTCAAACACAGTAGATACTGTTAAATGGAAATTTGAAAATGTTTATCCATACGATTTACTTGCTACTTTTTGGAAAACTCATAATATTAGAAAAACAGTACGACAGCAAAGAGAAAAAGTAAAAAATTTTGTTTTTCATGCAGAAAAAATTGATACAACGGATACGAGAGAAATTTATGTTTTTGTAATAGGAGAATCTGCCCGTTATGATAATTTTTCTATTAATGGATATGAAAAAGATACTTCCCCTTTATTAGAGAAAACAAATAATCTTATTTCATATTCGGATTACTATTCAGGCGCAAATGCAACGATGAATAGCGTTCCTTTGATGCTAACTCGCTCAACTCCTCAAACTTTTGAGATTTCTCAGGAAGAGAAAACTTTTGTAGACGCTTTTAAAGAAGCCGGATTTAAAACGTATTGGTTAGGAAATCAATGCGGTGGAAGTGAATATATTAGAAGAATTTCTAAAGATGCTGATGGTGAATATTTTAATTCCGGTGGAGAGAATTCTATTCTTTATGATGAAACTCTGTGGCCTTATTTCCGTAAAATATTAAATAAGAATGAGAATAAAGTATTGATTGTTCTTCATACTTTAGGAAGTCATTTTAGATATGAATTGAGGCATCCTCCTCGATTCAAAGTTTTTACTCCAAGTTATGAAGGCGCTTTAGACAGGTCTGAACTTATTCCTAAGAACAGGCAAAAATTAATGAATACTTATGATAATTCCATTTTGTATACAGATTATTTTTTAGCCAATACAATCAATATGATTGATAGTCTTAAAGCAATAAGTTCCTTGATATATGTTTCCGATCATGGGGAAAATTTTTTTGATACCGATGAAAATCTCTTTATTCATGCTAATTTGAGATATTCAAAATATGATGTGCATGTACCTTTATTTGTATGGTGTTCAGATCAATATATAAAAAATTGGGGCGAAAAATACGAGATGATGAAACAGAATAAAGATAAAAAAATAAGTCAAGCCAATATGTTTTATTCTGTCTTGGATATAGCAAATATTACTTTTCCCGGACAACGTTTGGATAAAAGTTTTGCTTCCGGTTCTTTAGTAGAAGATTCTGTTCGTTACATTTATAAGATTGACAATACGGTTGAAAAGTTGAATTTTTAGCAACTAAGAATGAAAATAGAGCTTCCGGAAAAAATAAACTTGTCTTCCTCTGAAAAATATATTCTTTTTTTCAGGATTTCCGACGAAAGATCTTCTTTTTCGATATATAATCCTGTCGAAGATGGAAGTTTTTTCTATTATGAAATTGAAGAAAAATTCAGTGGAAATTCATTTGAAAACATAAAAGAGTTTTTTTATGTAAATGATTTTTTATTAGCATCTTACAGAAAAGTTTTTGTTGTCAATAATACTTCTGCTTTTACTTTTGTTCCTGTTAATATTTTTAATGAAGAGAAAAAGGAAAATTTCTTTCAGTTTAATTTTTCTGATGTTGAGAATAAACTTTTAATTCAAACGATGAGAAAACCGGAATTAGTAATATTGCATACAATTTCTAAAAATGTTTTTGATTTTTTTAACCGCTCTTTTATTGCTCCTCAATATATTCACCATTTGTCTCCTTTATTTTCTTATTTTAGTGAAAAACTCAGGTTGGGGAATGCGAATAAGTTAATTATCAATTTACAGGATAAAGGGTTAGATATTCTTTGCTTTGCTCCTTCAGGAGATTTCTTGTTTGCTAATCATTTCAAATATGCTCATTTGAATGATGTTGTTTATTATATTTTTTTCATTTGGAAGCAAACTAATTTGAATCAATTGAAAGATTTTATATATGTCGCCGGAAATTCTTCTCAAAAGGCAGAGTTGATAACGCAGCTACAAAAGTATGTGCAAAATGTTTTTCCTGTAAATATAACTCCATCCGAACATTTTTCAGGTCTTGATATACAGCATGTCCCATTTGACCTTACAGCTCTTACTTTATGCGAATTATAAGCGGAATATACAAAAGTCGCAGATTTGCCGTGCCTAAAAATTTTAAAGCAAGGCCTACAACTGATTTTGCAAAAGAGAATATCTTTAATGTTATTGCCAATTTGATTGATTTGGATGATTGCAAGGCATTGGATTTATTTGCAGGTACGGGAAGTATTAGTTTTGAATTGATTTCAAGAGGTTGTACACAAGTGACTTGCGTTGAAAAAGATTTTGCTCATTATGGATTTATTAAGAAGGTCGAGAAAGAGTTGAAAACTGATAAATTAATTACAATTAAGGGAGATGTCTTTAAGTTTTTAGGAGATTGTAAACTGCAATTTGATTTTATTTTTGCAGATCCGCCTTATGCTTTGAAAGAATTGGATAAAGTTCCTCAACTTATTATAGAAAAAGAGTTATTAAACGATAATGGCGTTTTTGTTATGGAACATCCTAAAGAATATGATTTCTCAAATTTACCTTATTTTAAACAACGAAGGGTTTATGGCGCAGTGAATTTTAGTGTGTTTGTAAGTGAAGGTATTTAACCACGAATTTCACAAAATACACAATTTTTTTCATTCGTGTGTATTTCGTGAAATTCGTGGTTAAAATTTATTATATCAAATACAGCGAGCTTATCGATTCATTATTGAAAACCCTGTTGATTGCATCGGCAAATATATCTGCTACGGAAAGAATTTTAACCTTTTCACTTTTCTTTAAATAAGGAATACTATCTGTAAAAATGATTTCTGTTAAAGGTGATTGATTTACTTTCATGGAAGCAGGATCGGACATTACAGCATGTGTAGCAAGGGCTCGTACCGAATTAGCGCCTTCTTCCATCATGATGCCGGCAGCTTTAGTAATTGTTCCTGCCGTATCGACTATATCATCTACAAGTAGAACATCCATTCCTTTCACATCTCCGATTACTTTCATTTCTGCTATCTCATTGGCTTTTTTTCTTGATTTGTAACAAATAACCATTGGTACGTTCAAGTATTTTGCGTAGGCATTTGCCCTTTTTGTTCCTCCGACGTCCGGTGTTGCTATAATTAAATTAGGTAAACTTAGCGATTTTATATAATCTATAAAAATAGATGAACCGTATAAGTGGTCGACCGGAACATTAAAAAATCCTTGAATCTGGTCGGCATGTAAATCCATTGTAATTAACCGGTTGATTCCTGCGGTAGCCAATAAATCGGCAATCAGTTTAGCTCCGATTGAAACGCGTGGTTTGTCTTTTCTATCTTGGCGCGCCCATCCGAAATAAGGAACTACGGCAACAATAGACTTGGCCGAGGCTCGCTTGGCGGCATCTATCATGAGAAGTAATTCCATCAGGTTATCGGAATTAGGAAATGTTGATTGGATCAAAAAAACGTGTGAACCACGAATAGATTCTTCGTATGAAACAGAAAATTCTCCATCAGCAAAATGTTCAATATTCATTTTTCCGAGTTCACAACCCAGACTGCTACAAATTTTTTCTGCTAAATAATGAGAGTTTGTGCCTGAAAAGATTTTGAAAGGGATATTGTTGTGCATGGAACAAATGATTTGAATAGTGACAATTTTGTTACAAAAGTAATAATATTCTTTTCTAAATCAAAAAATAAATACTGTTTCGGCGACTTATTTACCAAATGAGATACCCATGCGTTTTCCTTGTATAATAAGATCATTTTCAGGCTTTACAAGTTTTAGTTTATTGGCGACTTTAGATAATTCTATAGATGTTATTTTGTCGTTTTTTAAACAAACCATCTGCCCAAATTTTCCTTCTTTGATTAATTCCGTAGCATAACTTCCAAGGCGAGTTGCTAAAACACGGTCGAAAGCAGACGGATTACCTCCCCGTTGTACATATCCTAATACCGTTTCGCGCGCTTCGATGCCGGTGAGTTTTTCTATTTTTTCTGCTATATAGGAAGCCGGATGTTTATATTTTTTTGTGTTTTTTTCTCCGATATTAATGCCTTCTGCAACAACTATGATGGAATATTTTTTCCCTTTTTTTACTCTATCTAAAACAGCTTCTGTTATTGAAGTTATATCGTAACCTAATTCCGGAAGTAAAATAATGTCGGCTCCTCCGGCCATACCGGCATGAAGTGTAATCCAGCCGGCGTGATGTCCCATTAATTCAATAACCATTACCCGGTTGTGTGAACTTGCGGTCGAATGTAGCCGGTCAATTGCATCTGTAGCAATGCCTACTGCAGTATCAAATCCGAAAGAAATATCAGTACCCCAAATATCATTATCAATGGTTTTCGGTACTCCAACGATATTTAATCCCAATTCGGAAAGCTTGTGAGCTGTTTTCTGTGTCCCGTTCCCTCCGATGCAAACTAAACAATCTAACTCTAAATCATGGTAGTTTTTTATGATGATTTGGGGTTTATTATCAGTTTCGTCTTCGAGAAGCTTCCTGAAAGGTTTTTCCCTTGAAGTTCCTAAGATAGTTCCTCCGAGGTTGAGGATTCCGGATAATGAGTAATCATTTAAAGGGATAACGTCTTTGTTTATTAATCCGGTGAATCCGCCATACAACCCTATAACTTCCATATTATAGTGAGTGATGGCTATTTTTCCAATACCTCTGATTGCAGTGTTTATTCCCGGACAATCTCCTCCGGAGGAAAGGATACCTATTTTCATTCTAAACTTTCGTCGATGACTTCAATTTTTTTCTCAATTAATTTGAGTTCTTCTCTCAAACTTTCAATTTTGCGTGTCATTTCTTTTACTAAACCACCTCCTCCTTTGGAAGAAACAGAAAGGAAACCAATGTTGTTTTCGTAGGTTTGAATGTCATTTCTGAGACGTTCATAAGTTCTCATCAGTTTTTCACGTTCGTTAAGGATTTTATTTTTAGATTTTTCGTTTGATTTTATGTCGTTTAGATTCGATTTAAATGATTGTAATCTTCTTTCCGATTCGTCAATTTTTAAACGTTCAAAATGTTTGTCAACGGCAGTGCGGTATTCTTTATAAATTTTATCTTTTTCTTTGAAAGGAACAAATCCAATCGAATTCCATTCATTTATCAGTTCGCGGATAATTGCTATGGCTTCTGCGCCTGAAAGAGATTCGTCGACAGCATTAATCTTTTCAATAACGGCTTTTTTCTTATTCAGATTTTCTACTTCTTCTGTTTTTTGAGAAGAGAAGTGAATGTTTTTTTGTTCAAAGAAGTGATCACAAGCGTTGATGAAGCGTTTCCAAACAGCATCCGAATATTTCCGGGAAACGGCGCCGATTGTTTTCCATTCTTTTTGTAAAGCAATCAATTGATCTGAAACTTCTTTCCACTCCTGACTATCTTTCAGCGCTTCTGCTTTTTGACACAATGCCTCTTTTTTCTTGAGGTTTTCATCCATCGATTCCTTTATTTTTTTGTAGAATTCGCTTTTTAGCTGGAAGAAATGATCACAGGCAGCCCTGAAACGTTCAAATATTTTTACATTGTTTTTCTTGGGAGCAAATCCGATTGTTTTCCATTTTTCCTGGAGTTCAAGTACTCGTTTGTTTTTTTCATCCCATTCCTTAAAGCTAATCAGTGTGTTGAAGTCGATAGCTTCCATTTCTTCACAAATAATAATCTTTTCTTCTAAATTGCGCTCTTCAAGTTTTTTTAAGGAGTCAAAATGATCTTGATGTAATTTATTAATTACTGTTGATGCCTTTTTGAAACGTTCCCAAATGGGATCTCTGAATTCTTTAGCAACAGGACCAATTTCGCGCCATTCTTGATGAAGTTTTTGTAGTTGATGAAAAGCAGAAATTACGTCGGTTTCATTTTCAAGTCGTTCTACGGCATCACAAAGAGCTTCTTTTAATTCCAGATTTTTCTTGAAATCATAATCGCGCATTTCGTTGTTGATCTTCAGCAAGTCATAAAATTTTTCGTTATAGAGCTGATACTCTTTCCAAAGATCATTTACATTGGCTAAAGGTATTTGTTTGATTTCTTTCCATTCTTGTTGAAGTTTTTTGAACTCATTATATACTTTATAGAAATCATCCTGACTTTCTATCAAAATTTTTAATTTTTCGATAATTGATAATTTAACAGCAAGGTTGGCTTCTTTTTTCTTATCAGATTCAGCAGTTAATAAAGCTTTCTTTTCTTTGAAAGACAGAAGTAAAGCTTTCAATTTTTCTTCTGTTTCATCTGCTTCCAATTTAAAATCCTCTTCTGTTCCGCCTTCTTTAATGAATATTTGCTTGGCATTTTCAAATTCTACTTTTTTTAATTTGTAGAATTCTTGTTTGAGAAAATCAACTTCATTTTTAACCGGTTCATCTATAGGCAACTCAATTAAAGTTGCTAATTTCTCAACAATTTGTTCTTTGGTTAATTTCTCAACTTTGTTTTCTTGTACTTGATCTGTATTAACGTTTTCTTCTTGAGAAGAAGATACAGTGGGATTGTTTTCCTCAAGCATACCATTTTCGGTATTTAATTCTTTAGGATCGAGAGCATCATTCATAGTGTATTCAATTTATGAAAATAGAACATGATTTATATTATCCTACAAATTAAGTCAAAATAATTTTAAATCTGCTTTTTTTTCTTTATTTTTTGGAAAACTTGTATTTTTATGCCCCTAAATCCCCTAAAGGGAGTTTGGAAAATGATAAGACTTAGTTAACTGTAAATAATTACCCCTCTAAAAAGTCTCTTTTAGGGGATTTAGGGGTATAAATTAAAATTTTATGAATATTTCGATTATAGTGGCTATGGGTGAGCGCAATGAAATTGGAAGGAATAAAGGTTTGTTGTGCCATCTGCCTGCTGATTTAAAGCATTTTAAAGAATTAACTACCGGACACACAATTGTCATGGGACGAAAGACATTTGAATCTCTTCCTAAAGGAGCTTTACCCAATCGGATAAATATTGTATTGTCTCGTAATAGAAATTTGTCATTTGATGGCTGCTTAGTTTTTTCTTCTATTGATGAAATTATTGAGTATCAGAAAGATAGCGATGATATTTTTATTATTGGCGGTGGTGAAATATATAAACAGATGCTACCTAAAGCCAATAAACTTTATTTAACTAAAATTCATGCAACGTTTGATGACGCGGATACTTTTTTCCCTGATATAGATTATTCGGAATGGGAAGAAGTGAGTCGCGAAAAGCATAAAGCAGATGAAAAACATTTATACGATTATACTTTTTTAGAGTATAGGAGAAAGTGAATTATTATATTGCTTATCTGCCCAGTCAAGTATTACCTGTGCTTTCTCTAAACTACTTTGTACAACTTTATAATCTGTCACGCCATCATACCCTAATGATTTATGTAATAGCTCGTATGCGTTCAATAATACGCGAAGCATTTTGTTGTCTTTTTTAGCGAGAGCTTCTTGATAATCTTTAAAATTGGGGCGTTGTCCTTTTTTCATATTTGGGCGCACAAATAGTGTTGAATCTAATGCAATAAGCACACCGTTCCACGCTGTATTGCCTGCCATGCGAACATATTTACTGTCGTTGTAGTAGTCTCCGTCTTTTTCAGCTTTTACCGACAATATTTGTCTTGCATTTTGCAAATATCGTTCGGCTTCACGGATAGGGTGTTTTAATTCTGCCATGATTATAACATTGGTGTTGGTTTATTTTCTTGTTGTAATTGTTGATGCAAAGATATATTAATTCAAATAAATTACAAATAATTCAACAAAAAACTTGTAAATGAATCAAAATGATTTTTCATTTATAATGTATATAAAAAGAAAACAGCTTTTAAAACAAAAGCTGTTTTCTCGGAAAGTATGTTAACTTAATACGTTATCGAACATAACCGTCTTCTGGATCCGGCTTAAATACTGCAATAAGCTGTCGATTCTCTAGACCTTTTTTAGTCAGAAAATATTGATAAGCACAATCAAACATAATGATATTTTGCACTTTATCAACTTGTATCCAAGTCGGAGGGCCAAATCTAAAATAGCTTTGCAGCCCTTCTTCACGTATTTCTACAGGATAAATACTTGCATAAGTATCGTCTGTTCCTGATCCATAGGTATAGGTATAATATCTTGGGACAGCAGAATACTTGATGTCCTGACCGGTATAACTAATTGGAATGTTTGGAGTTGGATACGGATTCACTTGTGCTTCAGGCCAGGCGATAGTGAGTTCTTTGTCTGTAAAATAAATAAAACAATCTTGAAAAACATCTATTTCCTTTGTCAAATCTATATTTTCTATCCCATCGAAATTGATATCTATCGGTAATTTTGCACGCACATCAATTAATAAATATTTACGGTACATATCGCAAGGCGTCAGGACAGTTTCTTTTGGACTTTCTTTTTCACAACTTATAAATATAAATGATGAACACACAAGTGAGAATGCAATTGATATAAAATACTGTTTCATAATACTTTATTTAGCTTATTTTAAATATTGCCGCAGTAATTATTCGTCCCGTTTTACCTTTTTCGGTTAGAAAATATTGATAGGAATGAAAAAGTGTAATGGTATTTTGCTCCTCATTAACTTCCATATAAATTGGGCCGGTAAATGTATAGTGGTTTTGCTGTCCTTCTTCTTTTATTTCCACAGGATAAATCCATGTCCATGTATGTGTATCATATTTCCGATAGGTTACCGAATAGGTATAATGTCTCGGGACTACAATATACCTGATGTCCTGACCGGTATGAACATATGGCAGTTCTTGCGTTAAAAACGGAACCTGATCTATTTGCGGTTCTGGCCAGGCAATGATAACTTCTTCGTCGGTAAAATAGATATAACTATCTCGAAAAGCATCTATTTCCTTTGTTAAATCTATATTTTCTATCCCGTCGAAATTGAGGTCGATTTGTAGGTTTGCGTATACATTAACCGGCAGGTATTTGTGGTACATATTGCAAGGTGTTTGAATAGTTTCTTTAGAACTCTCTTTTTCACAGTTCATAAGTAAGCATGATGAACACATTAGCAAGAGTACGATTAATATAGGATGCTGTTTCATAATATTTCATTTATTTACTGAAAATAGCCATATTCAGGATTTGCCTTAAATATGGCAGTGATCTCCCGACTTTCTCTCCCTTTTTGAGTCAAAAAAACTTGATGGGCTTGAAATGAAATGGTATTTTGCTCCTTATCAATTTCCAATACCGTTGGCCCCGTGAATGTAAAATAAGTTTGCCATCCATTATATTCTTCTTTTGCTTCTTCAAGATACATTCGTGTTCGGGTATAGTTTATATCGCGAATATAATATCTCGGAACAATATGGTAACTAACGGTCTGACCCTCATATACTTCCGGAAGTTCTTGACCTAAAAATAAATTAGCATCTACTTGTGGCTCAGGCCAAGCAATCATTAATGTATTGTCAGTTTCTATTAGAGAGAAGAAGATCTGACAACTATTGAGTTGAAAAGCATCTGTTTCTTTCCTTAAATCGATGTTGCTTCTTCCATCGAAATTTAGGTCTATCGGAAGGTCTACCTGAAGATCAACTAAGAGGTATTCACAGGCCTGTTTGCGGGGAAGATTGGGAATCGTGTTCGGACTTTCTTTTTCACAACTCAAAAATATGCATGATAAAAATACAAGCAGAAGCAAGATTGATATAAGATGCTTTTTCATATACTTTATATTTTAATACATTTGTACAGGAATTACAGTCATTTCAACGTATTCATTACTTATGGAAAATAAGGTATAGTTATTGCCGGAAGCAGATTTAATAACCGGATCAGAAAAGTAAAGTTCCACTGTTCCTAAATCGTCGGAACCTTGAGTGGTCGTCATAGTATAGGTAGAAGTCTGTGTCCTTTTGGCAGATGCCCCAAAATTTAATCCGATTTTACCCTGATAACCTCCATTTGTTATCCCGAAATTCGTGGCATATTCGGAAGTTATGGTTCCAGTCTGCGTTATGCTTGTTTGCGTGTCTACTTCGGATATAATAAATTTCCATTTATAACCCTCAGTTTCCAAGTTCCACTTTTCAAAAATAGTACTATTCGGGTAATATTCTTTACCTATTACTATTTCTGGAATGAATGATTTGATGAATCCACTGCTAGTATATTGAACGTCAAAAATCTCCTGAGGATCAACATTGAAAAGTTTGTATGAAGTTGATCCTGATCCTGTTATGAGATCAATTCGGATTTCAAAACGTCCTTCTGTCCACAAACAGTCGCCGATTGAATAATTCGGATGAGCTGTCTGAATGGCCGCTATAGAGAGCATATTTTTCTCTGTCATTAAAGGATCACCCATAGTACCGCCAGGTTGATCGGCCATTTTGTTGTAAGCCTCATTATTAAATTTTATGGAAACGAGTTTTTCTGAAAATCGTGGATCGAAATATCCGTAGCCGGTGCTTCCTGTTTGCTTGGTCATACCATAATAAATATGGTCGCGCTGCCAGTAAACAGGACTCGAAACGCCCATTTCGTTATAAGCGGTAATCAGTACAGGAGAAAGTTGACTGCCGGGTAGAGTTGCTGCTCTCAACGGGGTCGGTTGACTGTTAAGTCCGTCAAAAGCTTCATCAATAAATTCATAAGCATCTTCGTAAGAAGCTGATCGCAAAAGCGCAGATCCGGTAATTTTTTCTTTCAATCGAATTCGTTCGTTATTTTTTACAACCAGTGTGGGACATCCCGGTATTTCATAAGATGCTATGGCTCCCGCGATTTCCCCATCATAGTAAAAGCTCGTTGAATCGTTTTTCAAGATAATATTTGCGACGTAGGGGATTTCATTTTTGGCATCCCATGTATTAGCATTAAATCCGGAAGGTAGTTCCGGAACATAGATAGTTAATAAGGGGAATTGTTCTTCTATATCAACCAGTTCTTCTTCATTCACGGCGTATTCTGCTAAAATTTCTCTGAAAGATTTTCCGGCGGAGCCAGACACAATTTCATTTTTAGAACGAGGATAGAAAACATCGTAATCATTATCCATTGTTTTTAAGGCTTCCTTTTTCAGAAAACTTCTGAGTTCAGCATTTTCAGTAACTGCTTTTGATAATATTTCAGAAAAGCGGTTCATGCCGGATACCATTGAAGGAATAACATACTCCTCTTGAATTTCTTTTTGAGCAACCTCATTAATTACCAACTCATCTTTCCAATCTTCACTACAAGATATAAACCCTAAACATGTACAAAAGTACAGATAAAAAAATAAATTCTTTTTCATATTCTTTAATTTTTTTAAATTATATTACAAGGCAAAAATAATATAATGTAAAATAATTTAAGTATTATTCATGATGCAAAAAATTCCACTAATTGTGGCGAATTTTGCCATATAGTGATAGAATGGATTATGAATTCTCTATTCTCTCATTATTTTCCTGAATAATCGTTGAATAATGATGAAAAAAATCATACTTTAATAATCTGGAAATTTTTAAGAGTAGTTGAGTATTAATGGTTGGATTTTTAAAAATCCGATAAACGTTTGATTTATCATAGTGCAATTTTTTAGCTAACCAGGAAACTGCATGCCCATCTTCTACTAACACATTGTATATTATTTCTCCGATGTGTACATTGTTATTCATAATAATTCCACTTTAAACAATAAAAAACGTGAACTTAACCATTCACCGGAGAGGCTCTACAAAACCCTATACACAAATGAGAAAAGCTCACGCAAGCGTGAGCGCTATATTTCTCATTCTCGTGTATATTAAATACTTTCAAAAACTTGTAGATTTTCTCGGAGAGAATAAAAACTAACGCTTTTTATTAATATTATTTAATAAATTTATTTCATATTATATTTTGTAATTGTAAAAACAGTAAAAAATTTATATATAAACTAAAAGCAAATTTCGGTGAAATGTTTGATATATACAAATAATTCAATAAAGAATTTGGAATCGAATTTATGTGTAAAATTGATTTATTCTTTTGTAAAGAATGTATCTTTGTTGCAAATTTGAAAGTTTGTATTATTTTCAATCGACACATTATTACTTATGGCAATTATATACCAATCAAATAATATTAAGTTTCCCAAAATTAAACGAAGGGAAATTTCTAACTGGATTAAATCAGTAGCTACTTCTTATGACAAAAAAATTGGCGAAATTGCTTATATATTTTGTTCCGACGAAAAAATATTGGAGATTAATATGCAATATCTTAATCACGATTATTATACAGATATAATTACGTTCGATTATTCTGAAGGAGAGATTATATCAGGCGATTTATTTATTTCACTCGATACTGTGCGTTCTAATGCAGAAAAATTCAGTACGGAGTATTCTGAAGAATTATGTCGTGTGATTATTCATGGCATATTGCATCTTTGCGGATTTAAAGATAAATCAGTTGAAGATGCAAAAGTGATGAGGCAAAAAGAAGACGAAGCTTTATTAATGTGTCAATTTTAGGCATTCTTTATTGGCATATTAATAAATTGGCACATTAGTATATTATGAAATTCAATTATGATGTAATTGTTGTTGGCGCCGGACATGCAGGTTGTGAAGCTGCGGCAGCTGCGGCAAATCTTGGTTCTGAAACTTTGCTGATTACGATGGATATGAACAAGATTGCACAGATGAGCTGTAATCCGGCTGTTGGAGGTATTGCAAAAGGCCAGATTGTTCGGGAGATTGATGCTCTTGGCGGACAAATGGGAATTATCACCGATAAAACAGCAATTCAATTTCGAATGCTTAACCGTTCAAAAGGTCCTGCCATGTGGAGCCCCCGAGCTCAGAGTGATAGAGCTCGATTTATTGAAGCATGGAGAGAAACGATAGACAATACTCCTGATTTGTCTGTTTGGCAAGATACCGTTCAAAATATTATTGTTAAAGATGGAATAGTCTGTGGCGTGAAAACTGTTTTGGGTGTTGAATTCAAATCCAAGTCGGTTATACTCACGGCCGGTACGTTTCTCAATGGTTTATTGCATATTGGGAAAACACAGTTGCATGGAGGACGAATTTCCGAACCGGCATCTTATGGTCTTACCGAACAATTAGTATCATTAGGTTTTTCTTCAGATCGAATGAAAACAGGAACTCCTGTCAGGATTGATGGTAGAAGCATAGATTTTTCTTTAACCGAAGAACAGAAGGGTGAAAATGATTTTCATAAATTTTCTTATTTGGATTTTCAACCCCGTAAGTTAAAACAATTGAGCTGTTGGACGCTTTATACGAATGAGGAATGTCATGCGGTTTTGCAAAACGGCTTGAGTGATTCGCCTCTATACAATGGACAAATTCAGAGCATTGGTCCTCGTTATTGTCCAAGTATTGAAACTAAGATTGTAACATTTGCCGATAAAATTCAACACCAATTATTTTTAGAGCCGGAAGGAGAAAATATTCAAGAGTATTATCTTAATGGATTTTCGTCTTCTCTCCCACTCCACATTCAATTAGAAGCTCTGCAAAAAATTCCGGCATTCAGGAATATACAAATTTATCGCCCCGGTTATGCAATTGAATATGATTTTTTTGATCCAACTCAATTAAAACACACGCTGGAGACTAAGCTAATTCAAAATCTTTTTTTTGCCGGACAAATTAACGGAACTACAGGATATGAAGAAGCAGCAGCTCAAGGCTTGATTGCCGGAATTAATGCCCATATCAATGTGGTGGGAGGAGAACCTTTTACACTCGGAAGAGATGAAGCTTATATCGGTGTTTTGATTGACGATTTGGTTATTAAAGGAGTTGATGAGCCATATCGTATGTTTACTTCCAGAGCAGAGTATCGTATTCTACTTCGACAAGATAATGCAGATATGCGACTGACGGAAAAATCATATCAATTAGGATTGGCAAAAAAAGATCGTTATGATTTGCTTGTGGAGAAAAAGAAGCAAGTAGAACGAATTGTGGAGTTTGCAAAAAATTATTCTGTTAAGGCTGAATATGTCAATGCTCAATTGAATGAGTATGGAACAACTTCACTTAAACAAGGAGTTCGATTGATTGATTTGATTTTACGTCCTCAGTTAAATCTGCAAAATATATCGGAAATGATACCTGCTTTTAAAGAAGAATTGAATGAAATTTGCGATAGAAAGGAAGAAATTGTTGAGACTGCCGAAATATCTATGAAGTATGCCGGTTATATTGCAAGGGAGAAAATGGTCGCTGAAAAAATATATCGGCTCGAAAAATTGAAAATTAAAGATAAATTTGATTATAATAAAATTCAGTCTTTGTCTACTGAAGCAAAACAGAAGCTAATAAAGATTGCTCCGGAGACGATTGGGCAGGCGAGTAGAATACCTGGTGTTTCTCCGAGTGATATTAATGCGCTTCTTGTTTTGTTAGGAAGGTGAAATTTATGTTCCACGTGGAACAATTTAAATAAAAATAAAATATGAATTCTGAGATTTTTAAGAAAAACATTCGAAATGTTCCTGATTTTCCCCAGAAAGGAATTCAGTTTAAAGATGTAACCACTTTGTTTAAGGATGCAACGATTTTGTCTTTGTTGTCTGATGCAATTTATGAGGAGTATAAAGACAAAGGTATTACGAAAGTTGTTGGGATTGAATCTCGTGGTTTTATTATGGGACCTATTTTGGCAACTCGTTTGAATGTGGGATTTGTGCCAATTCGTAAGCCGGGAAAACTTCCTTGCGATGTTTATGCCGAAACTTATGAAAAAGAATATGGAGTTGATACAATCCAAATTCATAAGGATGCCTTGTGCGAAAATGATGTTGTGGTGTTGCACGACGACTTGCTTGCTACTGGAGGGACGATGTTGGCCGCTTGTCGTTTGATGAAGCATTTTAATGTGAAAAAGATTTATGTCAATTTCCTTATTGAATTGGAAGATTTAGAAGCTCGGAAATTATTTGACCCCGATGTCGAAATATCTACGTTGGTGAAATATCCGATATGATTTTTGAAACACATATCATACATAGGATATAGAATGAAGCAGAAATGGATTACGAATATATTAAATTGAGATTAGCGCCTTGTGGAATACATTGTGGAAAATGTTTTGCATTTAATGAAGGTGATATAAGTCAATTAAGTAAAGACCTGAGAAGTTCTTTCGGTAATTTTGATATATACGCTGAAAGGTTTGTGAATATATTGGATGAACCTTTATTTTTGAAATATCCGGACTTTAAAGAAATGCTCGAATTTTTCTCGAATGGCAAATGCAATGGATGTAGAAAGGAAAAATGTGTGTTATTCAAAAATTGTAAAGTAAGAGAGTGTTCTGAAAACAAAGCGGTTGACTTTTGTTTTGAATGTTTAGATTTCCCTTGCGGAAATACGGGCTTTGATGAACATTTGCAAAAACGTTGGAAAGAAATCAATGTAAAGATGAAAGAAGATGGCGTTGAATCATATTATAATGAAATTAAGGATAAACTACGATATTGAAAGAATAAAGCTCTTGACTTTTAATAATTTTTGATTTTGTGCAATCCCCCTTTGGAGGGGGCAGGGGGAGGATATTAGGAGAATCACTAATTTTACAACAAGATGAAAAAATAAAAATGTACATTACTGTTAAAAATTCATTTTTTGATTTACTATCAATATCCTCCCCCTGCCCCATCCAAAGGGGGATAGCTGATGCACAAAATCAAAGCAATTCAAAAAGTCAAGATGAAGGCTGATGAAATATTTTGATGAGAGAGCTTGAAAAGATAAAAGACTACCAGCATTTGGAAGGAATCATAAAAAACATTCCTTCCTCTCCCGGATGTTATCTTTTTTTTGATGAAAAGGATGTTATTATTTATATCGGAAAAGCCAAAGATCTTAAACGGCGTGTAAGTTCTTATTTTAATAAAACGCAAGATTCTGTCAAAACAAAAATTCTTGTTAGGAAAATTAGAAAAATAGAATATATTGTTGTCGAAAGCGAACAGGATGCTTTTTTATTGGAAAATAATATGATTAAGGAGCATCGTCCTCGCTATAATATAATGCTTAAAGACGATAAAACTTACCCTTGGATTGTTGTCAAAAATGAACCTTTTCCTCGAGTATTTTCAACCAGAACTGTTATAAAGGATCATTCCTTATATTTTGGCCCTTATTCTTCTGCTTATATGGTAAAGATTTTGCTCCAATTAATCAGAAATCTTTACCCTCTCCGAATTTGTAATTTGTTGTTAACTCCTGAACGAATTGACCAAAAGAAATATAAAGTTTGTTTGGAGTATCATATAAAAAATTGTTTGGGCCCTTGCGAAAAACTTCAATCTCAAGAAGATTATGATAAAAATATTGCTGAAGTTGTTCAAATCCTAAAGGGGAATATTTCTCAATTGTCTGGTAAATTATTCGATGAAATGAAAGATTTATCTTCACAATTGAAATTTGAAGAGGCTCACAAAATTAAAGAAAAGTATTTATTACTTGAAAACTATAAGTCCAAGTCTGTAGTATCAAGTCTAACTCATGATGATATAGATGTATTTTCTTTCGATGAAAACGGTCAATCTGTATATATTAACTATTTGCACATTCGGAATGGCTTGATAGTTAGAGGTTATACATTTGAATATAAACGCTTTTTTGACGAACCTAACGAGGAAGTTCTTGCATTAGGGATTATTGAAATGAGAGGCCGTTTTCAAAGTAATGCGAAGGAAATTATTGTTCCTTTTCTTCCGGATATTATGCTTGATGGTGTAACCATGACGGTTCCACAACGAGGAGAAAAGCATAAATTGCTCATTTTATCGAAGAAAAATGTTTATCAATATAAGGTGGATAAAATCAAGCAATCGCAACAATTAAATAGTGAACAACGTAAAACTCGTGTGATTACGACATTGAAAAATGATTTACATCTAACTGTTCTTCCTGTTCACATCGAATGTTTTGATAATTCAAATATACAGGGAACAAATCCTGTATCTGCTTGTGTGGTTTTTAAAAATGGGAAATCATCGAAGAAAGATTATCGCCATTTCAACGTAAAAACTGTAGATGGGCCTAATGATTATCAGTCGATGTATGAATGTGTCTATCGGCGTTATAGCCGTTTGAAAGAAGAAAACGCTTCAATGCCTCAACTTATTGTTATAGATGGAGGCAAGGGACAATTAAGCTTTGCTGTGCAGGCTTTAAAAAACCTCGATTTATACGGAAAAATTGCAATTATTGGGATTGCTAAACGGTTGGAGGAAATTTATTTTCCGAATGATTCTGTGCCTCTTTATTTAGATAAAAACTCTGAAAGTTTGAAACTGATTCAGCAATTAAGAGATGAAGCTCATAGATTTGGTATCTCTTTTCATCGAAAAAAACGTAGTATACAACAAACAAAATCAGAATTGGATAATATTAAGGGAATCGGAGAGAAAACTAAAATAATCCTCCTGAATGAATTTAAAAGTGTGAAACAAATAAAGAATGCTTCTTTTGAAGAAATATCCGAATTAATCGGAGAAAAACGAGCAAATATTTTGATGGAAACGCTATTAATAAATTAAACACAGAGGTATAGAGACACAGAGGGAATAAATAAAAACCCAGTGTCTCTGTGTTAAAAACAATCAATATGAGAGTAGTTATACAACGGGTTTCGGAAGCTTCTGTCACAATAGAAAATGTGTTGAAATCCCAAATTAAGCAAGGTTTGCTTGTTTTGGTTGGTATCGAAGATGCAGATACTTTTGAGGATATTGATTTTCTTTGCAGAAAAATAGTAAATTTGCGTATCTTTGATGATAATTCTGGTGTTATGAATCTTTCTGTAAACGATATTAACGGTGAAGTTTTGTGTGTGAGCCAGTTTACTTTGCATGCTTCAACGAAAAAAGGAAATCGGCCTTCTTACATTAGGGCTTCAAAGCCTGATTTTGCAATTCCAATGTATCACCGTTTTTGTGAAAGTCTTGGTCAAATGCTTGAATTTCCCGTTAAAACCGGTGTTTTTGGCGCTAATATGCAAGTGTTTTTAATTAATGATGGACCGGTGACAATTTTTATTGATTCTAAAAATAAGGAGTAATGTTTGTAGAGGATGATATTACAATAAAACAAGCTCAAAAGTCAGTAGATGAGTGGATTAAAAGTTATGGAGTTCGTTATTTTAATGAATTGACAAACTTAGCCATTTTAACGGAAGAGGTTGGTGAATTAGCCCGGATTATGGCTCGAACTTATGGAGAGCAGTCATTTAAAGATACGGATTTGAAAAAAGAATTACCCGATGAAATCGCTGATATTTTGTGGGTGCTGCTTTGCATCGCCAATCAAACCGGAGTAGATTTAACGGCAGCTTTTCAAAGAAATATCCAAAAGAAAACGGAAAGAGATAAAGAACGGCATATAAATAATGAAAAACTTCAATCATAAAAATTTAAAATATATGGATAAGTATCGTGATGTATTGAATAAATTTAACATGAACTTGAATGACGAAGTCATTGGTTCTAAGGTTTCTGACTTAATCGGAAAAAATTTTAATGAAAATAATACGAAGAAAGTTCGGAATTTTCTGTACTCTTGTATTGATTTAACAAGCTTAAATACAGATGATTATATAGATAGAATATGGAAATTTACGACTAAGGTAAATGACTTTGAAGGTTCCAGACCCGATGTTGAAAATGTTGCGGCTATTTGTGTGTTTCCTAATTTTGTCAGTACGGTTAAGGAGGCTTTAACAGCTGACGTGAAAATAGCTGCTGTTGCTGCGGGTTTCCCTTCTTCTCAAACTTTCCCGGAAATAAAAATCGCAGAAGTGTCTCTGGCTGTGGCAGATGGCGCTGATGAAATTGATATTGTAATTAATGCCGGCGCTTTTTTTGAAGATGATTTAGAAACGTTCTGTAATGAAATTATGGAAATAAAAGATGCTTGTAAAGATGCTCGTCTGAAAGTAATTCTTGAGACCGGACTTTTGAAAACGGCTGAAAATATAAAAAAAGCAGCTATTTTGTCGATGTATTCAGGCGCTGATTTTCTGAAAACTTCTACAGGAAAAGTATATGCAGGGGCGACTCCGGAAGCTGTTTATGTAATGTGTGAGGCTGCAAAAGAATATTATAAATTACATAATAAAAAAATTGGAATAAAAGTTTCAGGAGGTGTGCGCACACCCGAAGATGCTGTAAAATATTATACCATTGTAAAGGAAGTTTTGGGTGAAGAGTGGCTCTCTCCCGAATATTTTAGATTAGGAGCAAGTAGTTTGGCCGACAGTTTATTAGATTAAAAATGAATAAGATTTTTTACTTTTTGAAAACACATTGGATGAGTATCCCGTTATGTTTAGTGATATTCTATTTGTGTTTTATGAATACTCAATCGTTGCCCAAAGTTGGCATCTCGAATTTTGATAAATTTGTTCATACCGTTATGTTTTTGACGGTGTCGTTGGTCGTCTTTTTTGAAAATACACGATATTTCAAAAACAAGATTCCTGTTTCTAAAATAATCTATTATTCATTCTTTTTTCCGGTGATTTATGGTGGACTGATAGAAATAGGGCAGGAATATTTTGGGATAGACCACCTTGCGCTTATCTCCCGTTCAGGCGATTGGTGGGATTTTGTATTTAATGTGGTAGGGGCTTTTGCCGGATTAATGGTTTGTTTATTAATCAATAAACGGTTGACTTGATAGAATTTAATTCCACTTTTGTTGATTTCATCTCAATAGTCCGCAGGACTGAATGTAAATAATCCCCAATGACGCGCAGCGATTGGGGATTATTGAGAATAAGAATAATGCCCTGTTATTTTCCATGAAAAGAGGCAATCTTCAATTACTTGCCCGCCGCCAATGTTATGAACAATAAGGCTTCGTTTTCCATCTTTTGATTTTTTATGTATAACTATTCCTGTGTGTGTTAGTCCGTTAGGTAAAACCCAAGTAACGATATCTCCGGTTTTGTAGTCTTCCGGATTTTGCGTAATGGGTTTTACTATTCCTTTTCTTGAAAAAAATGTCATCAGGTTAGGAACTCTGCGATGATCGATGTTGGTATCTGTTTTCTTTAATCCCCAGAGTTGAGGGTATTTAGAAAAGTTGCTTCTCATGTCTTCATGTACCTCTTTTTGAAGATCAATACCGACTTTTCTGTAAGCTCTTATTACAACATCCGTACAAACCCCGCGATCTTTAGGCACATCTCCATTGGGATATGGGATTGTAAAATAAGTTGGGTCATAAACTACTCTGTCGTATGTGATTTGTATAGCCGCACATGATAATTTTGTGCTGAAATCTTCTGTTTCTTGCGCTGAAATATTGAAAAAACAGGGAAGTAAGGAGAAAATAATCAATAAATTTTTCATGATGTAGTGAGCGATTAGACACGAATTTCACGAATTAACACTAATTTTTTGTGAATTTCGTGAATTTCGTGAAATTCGTGGCTAAAAATTTTATTTATTTCTTTCAATAATATAATCAACAAGCAGTAAGAGTGATTCTTTTGCTCCTGAATTTGGAAAATTTTCGATTAAATCAATGGCTTTTTGTTTGTATGCCGACATTTTTTCTTCGGCGTAATTGGTTCCGCCATTATTTTTAGCAAAATTAATTAGCAAGGTTATATTTTCTTCGGTGAAATTGCCATTTTTTATGATTTGCAGCATTAAATCACGATTCGTTTCGCTTGAGTGAGTTAAGGCATAAATAAGAGGAAGTGTAATTTTTCCTTCACGAATATCATTGCCGGTGGGTTTCCCAATTTCTCCTTGCTCAAAATAATCGAAAAGATCATCTTTTATTTGGAAACAAATCCCTAAATATTCCCCAAATAATCGCAATTTTTCGACTGTCTTTTCATCTCCGTTAGCAGATAAAGCGCCCATTTCCGTACAAGAGGAAAAGAGAATGGCTGTTTTTTTTCTTATAATTTCAAAATAATGGTTTTCATCGATAATTATTCCATTCGATGTAGTTAGTTGATGCAATTCCCCTTCAACCAAATTTTTCGCTAAATTGGAGATTATTTCTAATATCTCTAAATTTTGTGCTGTTATTGCTTTTATTATGGCAATGGAAAGAATATAATCTCCAACAAGAACCGCTGTTTTATTCCCGTATTTAGCATTTATGGAAGCACGGCCTCTCCGTTCTTTAGTGTCATCGACAACATCGTCGTGAATTAATGTTGCATTATGCAATAATTCTAAAACCAAAGCATAATTTAAAGTGTTTTGATTAATGGATCCACATGCTTTTGCTGTAAGTAGAAGCAAAAGCGGGCGGATTTTTTTTCCGTTAGCCTCTGAAACGTAATCAATAATTGATTGAAAATCAGAAGAATGGCCTTTTAAGGATTGCTCGTAAAGCTCCATGAAAGCTTTCATTTCCTTTTCAACCGGTTGAATAATATACGGGAGATTGCTCATAACTTTTTTGAAAGTTGCAAAGTTATAAATAAAATTAAGAGAAAAGAATAATAAATAAGCTGTTAAGAGTTTTTTTATACCTTTGCAAAAGTAAGTTGAAAGAATTTCTCCCGAAATGTAAAATTTCTAAAAAATAAGCGATGAAATTATTTTTATTAGATGCTTATGCCCTTATTTACAGGTCTTATTATGCTTTCATCAAAGCTCCCCGTATCAATTCTAAAGGGCAAAATACTTCAGCGATATTAGGTTTTGTCAATACATTGGAAGATGTTTTGAAAAAAGAGAATCCAACGCATATCGGAGTGGTTTTTGATCCTCCCGGTCCTACATTCCGTCATGAAGCTTATGAGCGCTATAAAGCACAACGCGAAGAAACTCCCGAAGTCATCAGAGAATCTGTTCCTGTTATTAAAGAAATTATCAAAGCTTATAATATTCCATTGCTTGAAGTTTCGGGATTTGAGGCAGATGATGTGATTGGAACTTTGGCGAAAGAAGCTTCAAAAAATAATTTTGAAGTTTATATGATGACCCCCGATAAAGATTATGGCCAATTAGTCGAGAAAAATATTTATATCTATAAGCCCAAATATGGCAGTTCGGAGTTTGAGATTTTAGGAGAAGAGGAAGTAAAAACAAAATATTCATTAAAAAATCCGTTGCAAATGATTGATTTGCTGGGATTGATGGGTGATAAATCTGATAATATTCCGGGATGCCCTGGAGTTGGCGAAGTAATTGCTAAAAATTTGTTAGCAGAATTCGGGAGCATCGATAATTTGTTGGAACATACTTCTGAATTGAAGGGTGCGGTTAAGATGAGGGTTGAAGAAAATAAGGAGATGATTTTATTTTCAAAATTTTTGGCGACCATTAGAATAGATGTTCCAATTCAGTTTAATCCCGATGAATTGAAAAGAAATAAAATTAATGAGGAAAAATTGAGGGAAATTTTTAGCCTGCTTGAATTTCGAACGCTTGCTTCCAGAATTTTTAGCGAAGAAAAAAAAGATCCGCTACCTTCTTTGAAAAATGGCGGATTTCAAACCTCTCTCTTTCCGGAATTTGAGGTTGCTGATACGGATGACAATAAATATTCAAATCTTAGCGACTTAAAATCGATACCTCATACCTATAAAGTCCTTATGTATGAGTCGGATATTTACGAATTAATCGAGAAAATTTATGCCCGCAAGTTTGTATCATTCGACACGGAAACAACCGGAATTGATCCTTCGATGTCGGAATTAGTTGGAATGTCGTTTTCTCTCGATGAAAACTATGCCTATTATCTTCCTGTTCCGGAAAAGTTTGAAGAAGCTAAAAAATTGATAGAGCAATTTAAACCTGTTCTCGAAAGCGACCGGATTTTGAAAATCGGCCAAAATATAAAATACGATATTATTGTTTTGAAAAAATATGGTATCGATGTGCGAGGAAGAATGTTCGATACTATGATTGCTCATTATTTGCTTAATCCCGAACTCCGGCACAATATGGATTATTTGGCTGAAGCTTACTTGAATTATCAGACAATTCATATTGATGAGTTGATTGGAGCAAAAGGAAAAAACCAATTAAACATGAGACAGGTTCCGCTTAATCTTATTTCCGATTATGCTTGTGAGGATGCCGATGTGACATTGAAACTTAAAAATGTTTTTGAAAAGAAAGTGGAGGAAAATAATCTTTCTCAATTGTTTTATGAAATTGAAATGCCGTTGGTTAAGGTGTTGGCCGATATGGAAACTGCAGGAGTTAGATTAGATATTGACGCTTTGAAACAATCTTCCGGGGAACTCACAGTTTTATTGATCGATTTGGAAAATGAAATTTATCAAATGGCCGGATTTCAGTTTAATATAAATTCGGCTAAACAAGTAGGAGAGGCGCTTTTTGATCGTATGAAAATTGTTGATAAAGCTCCAAAAACTAAAACCGGACAATATACTACCAGTGAAGATGTATTGGAAGGCATGCGTTCCAAGCATCCGATTATTGGGAAGTTATTGGAATATAGGGGAATAAAGAAACTGCTCAGTACTTATATTGATGCTTTGCCCACTTTGGTCAATCCTAAGACTGGAAAAATTCATACTACTTTTAATCAAACAGTTACTTCTACCGGTCGTTTAAGTTCTACTAATCCGAATTTGCAAAATATTCCTATTCGCGACGAAGAAGGAAAAGAAATTAGACGGGCATTTATTCCCGATGAAAACTGTGTATTTTTATCTGCCGACTATTCTCAAATAGAATTGCGGATTATGGCTCATTTAAGCGGCGATAAGAATATGATTGAGGCGTTCCTTGGCGGACAGGATATTCACGCTTCTACGGCCTCTAAAATATATAAAATTCCTATTGACGAGGTAACGAAGGATATGCGCCGGAAAGCTAAAACGGCTAATTTCGGAATCATATACGGAATTTCGGTTTTTGGATTGGCTGAACGCCTTAATATCTCTCGTGGAGAGGCGAAAGAGTTAATTGATGGATATTTTGAAACCTATCCGGAAGTGAAGAAATATATGGATAGCAGCATCGAAAAAGCCCGGCATAATGGCTATGTAGAAACTATTTTTCATCGTAAACGTTTCTTACCCGACATTAATTCAAGAAATGCTATTGTTCGCGGTTATGCCGAACGAAATGCAATTAATGCTCCTATTCAGGGCTCGGCTGCTGATATTATTAAGGTAGCTATGGTGAATATTAACAATCGTTTTTTACGTGAAAATATTCAATCAAAGATGATTCTTCAAGTACATGACGAATTGAATTTCAATGTTTTCACCGAAGAAATGGAAACAGTGAAGAAAATTGTGATTGAAGAAATGGAAAATGCAGCTCAACTGAGGGTTCCTTTAGTTGCCGATTGTGGGGTAGGGAAGAATTGGTTAGAAGCGCATTAAAAGTATGTCTGCACAAAAATAAAAATCCATAATAACAACCGGTAGAGATGCTATAACTTTTTTTAACGTAATTCTTTGTGATATATCTACGTAAAATACGTAGTTTTGCGCAAAATAAGTAGAAAATATTTCTTTATTATGAAACAGTTAACTCCTCAAGAAGAACAATTAATGCGATTTGTATGGCAATACGGGAAAGGTTTTGTGAAAGATTACCGGGAATTATATCCTGAAATTAAGCCTCCTTATACTACGGTTGCAACAATTATAAAAAAATTAGAGAACAAAGGTTATGTTCGTTCCAAATTGTACGGTAATACGTATGAGTACACTCCGAAAATCAAAGAAAGCGATTATAAGAAAACTTTCTTTTCGGGCGTTGTAAATAATTTTTTCGGGAACTCATACAAAGAAATGGTTACTTTTTTTGCTGCGGAAGAGAAGCTTTCCGAAAAAGATTTGGAAGATATATTGGAAATGATTAAAAACAAAAAATGAAGAAATTATGGACACGCTGGTGTGGTTGTTAAAAGTTAATATAGCGATTACTTTGTTATATGCTTTTTATAAATTGTTTTTTCAAAAGGATACTTTTTTCAATGTGAAACGAGTGATATTGTTGTCATCACTTTTCTTTTCTTTGGTTTATCCTTTTTTCGATGTAAAGGAACTTTTTTTATCTAAATCTATTGAAAATTTTGCTACGGTTGAACTCCCTGAATTTTTAGTTTCCGGTGCGGAAAAATCACCTCAAACAATGTCAGTAATGAATCTTGCCGGTATAATCTGGGTCACGGGAGTAATTTTGTTGTTTTTATATTTTGTTTTTCAAATTATTTCGATTTTATCGAAAATTTTAATTTCTAAACGAACGAAATTATTGGGGATTAATGTTTATGTTCTTAAAAACCTGAAATCCCCCTTTTCTTTCTTTAATTACATTTTGATTGATCCTGATTTTCACGATGAACAGGAGCTTTCTGAAATTCTTCATCACGAAAAAACTCATGTTAGGGAAAGACATACTTATGATGTTATTTTCAGCGAGCTATTTTGTATTCTTTGCTGGTTTAATCCCTTTGTGTGGTTGATGAAAAAAGAAATCCGGATTAATCTTGAATTTTTAGCAGATAATTTTGTGATGAAATCGGTGAAAAATACCGAACATTATCAATTGCACTTACTTCGTTTATCATATCATAAGGCTATAGCACAATTATCAAATAATTTTAATGTTTCACCTCTAAAAAAACGTATTCAAATGATGAATAAGAAAAAATCTTCAAATGCAGGCATGATTAAATATGCTTTATTTGTGCCTCTGTTTGCCTGTTTGCTGTTTGTAAATAACTTGCAGGCACAGAATGATAAAAATGGCGGGGAGCAGACGCAGAAGTCTCAAGTTGTAGATGTTCCTGTTGATAAAAATGTATTTACTCATGTAGAACAAATGCCTCAATTTCCCGGTGGAGAGGCAGAAATGATGAATTATCTGGCTCAGAATATCAAATATCCAGCTGATGCTCAAACCCAAGGAATTCAAGGTATGGTTGTAGTTCGTTTTGTGGTTAGTAAAAGTGGCGAAATTTCGGATGTTATCGTATTGCGTCCAGTAGGTTCAAGTCTTGATAATGAAGCTGTTCGTGTTGTAAGCGCCATGCCCAATTGGATTCCCGGGAAGCAAGGAGGAAAAGAAGTAGATGTGTATTATACTATTCCAATACGATTTAGCTTGCAGGCAAGTAACGATAATGTTGTAAATAAAAAAGAACCTGAAATTCCTGATGATGTGGTTTTTATAGTCGATGGAAAAACTGTTTCAAGAGAGGAGATAGAAAAAATTTCTCCTGATAAAATTGAATCTGTGAATGTTTTAAAAAATGAATCACCTCCACAGGTTATAATCACGTTGAAAAAGTAATATTTTTTAAAACACATAGGCACATAGGACACATAGATATTCACATAAATAAAAAATCTACATGAATATCTATGTGTCCTATGTGCCTATGTGTTTTAAAAACCAAAAAGAAACCGTATCTTTGCTTCCTCATAATCAGAATTTCAATAAATGGCTTTACAATGTGGAATCGTTGGGCTCCCCAACGTGGGCAAATCAACTCTTTTTAATTGTCTTTCAAATGCGAAAGCGCAGGCAGCAAATTTCCCTTTTTGTACGATAGAACCTAATGTCGGAGTTATAACTGTTCCTGATGAGCGGTTGAATAAATTGGCTGAACTTGTTAATCCTCAGCGAATTGTTCCGACAACAGTTGAAATTGTCGACATTGCCGGCTTGGTAAAAGGTGCAAGTAAAGGGGAGGGGTTAGGTAATAAATTCCTTGCCAATATTCGCGAAACAGATGCTATTTTGCATGTTTTGAGATGTTTCGATGATGAGAATGTAACTCACGTAGATGGTTCTGTTAATCCTGTTCGGGATAAAGAGATTATTGACTATGAGCTTCAGTTGAAAGATTTGGAAACGGTAGAATCTCGCATATCAAAAGTTCAAAAACAAGCTCAAACAGGCGGCGATAAGAATGCTAAAATCATGTATGATGTGCTGGTCAGATTTAAAAACGCCTTAGAACAAGGCAAATCAGCTCGTACAATCAAATTTGATAATAAGGAAGATGAAAAAATGGCTCATGAACTTTTTCTTTTAACAGCTAAGCCTGTATTGTATGTTTGTAATGTTGACGAGGCTTCTGCCGTGAAAGGGAACAAATATGTCGATATGGTGCGTGAAGCTATTAAAGGTGAAGATGCCGGAATATTAATTGTCGCCGCAAAAATAGAATCCGAAATCGCAGAATTTGATACTTATGAAGAACGAGAAATATTTCTCTCCGAAATCGGGCTGGAAGAATCGGGAGTAAACCGTTTGATAAAAACGGCTTATAAATTACTTAATTTGGAGACTTTCCTTACTGCCGGCCCACAAGAAGTGCGTGCCTGGACTTACCTGAAAGGAAGTAAAGCGCCTCAATGTGCGGGTGTTATTCATACTGATTTTGAAAAAGGATTTATTCGTGCCGAAGTGATTAAATATAATGATTATGTTAAATACGGCACGGAAAGCGCTTGTAAAGAAGCGGGGAAAATGAATGTGGAGGGAAAAGAATATATCGTGCAAGATGGAGATATCATGCACTTCCGCTTTAATGTATGAATTTACTTTCTATTTGAGCCGTATACCGAACAAGGATTTTGTTGTTGTGGCAAACAATGTGTTTGAATCTCTTCCTCCTATCGCTAATGAAATTGGACGCTCTTCCAATTGGATGCGCTTTATCTCTTTGCCTGATTTATCATAAACAAAAATATCTCCATCGGCTATATATAAATTACCGTCTTTATCCGTTACATTGCTGTACTGTCCATGCGGATACATTTCTTTTAGGTTAGTGAGCGTACCGGCCGCTGTTACATCAAGCTTCACGGTTGTTTTATTATTTTCATGTGCGATATAAACAGGTTCCGCTTGTCCCGGGGTGACGGAGACTAAGGCGGCCGAACGTCCTAAATCGTAGGTTTCGGGAATAATTGTCACTTGGTCGGGAGCTAAGAAGCTGTTTTCTGGCATGGCTTCTACTATTTCATTAAAATCGCTTCTCCACCGGCTTGCAGGATATATGATTTTTCTGACGTTCTTAGCATCTTTAGTGGCTATTCTTGGCAGCGGCTTGAATGTTTCATCGGGGTTTTCGGGGTTGATGGAATAGCCTAAGGCGGTCCATCCGCTGTTTCCCCATCCGCTGTAGAGCGGATTGTCATCTGGTAGGCGCTGAACGGTTTCCTGCACGCCGTCTACCAAGTATCCCGGCTGGGGATCGTACCTGAAAATAACAAGCAGGTTGTCTTCCGTGTCGGTAGCAAGCGTGAATGGTTTCCACGGATAATTGGCTAAAAGGCTGAGCGATTGTGTAGACGCATCCCATTTGTATATTTTCTTCAACCTGTTTTCGCCAAAGTACACATTACCTTTACTGTCGGCTGTTATACCCGCAGCAAACTCAAACCCTTCGGCCAGTTTGTTAATAGCGCCGGGTTTATCGTCGATTATACGCTTACTCGTTTCCTTTCCTGTAACATTTAAGCGGGCCAAATCCCAATCGTAGACCTGCAATTTCTTGTTTACGTCATAAACGGAAATCTCTATCACGGGTAATACCTGAGTAAAGTTGTGCAGGTTGCGGAAACAAATGTCTTTGCTGTTCCAAAGTCTGATACCGAATTCCTGAGGCGTAAAAGCACGAATTACGCGATACATCCAGAGGTTGGCGAACAGCAAGTTCTTGCAGTTGGATACTTCCATCATCTTACAATCTTTACCTTCCCGGCTTTCTTCTTCAAACTGAAAGGCATAAATTTTCCAGTTCGAAACTTTTTCAAAACGCGCTTCATTGCGGACATGATGTTCCATAGACATGGCATAGATGCGCCCCGGCGTTGATGTATTGCTGACATAAAGTCCGGATGCAGCATAAGTATTAGCTGTCCAGATGTCTTTTAGCGTACCTCCTCCGTTGTTGGTAACCCATAAGCTCCAGTATTGGTTATCCCAGGCTAAATCTAAGCCTTGAACACTTACTGGATTGGTAGGTGAACTGATGTGCGATGTTCCTGTATTGAAGCGCTGTTGGGACGATTGGGACGAACTGGGACGCCTGATCGTTCCATGACCGCCAACAAATTTTACATCATTCATGTATGATTTTTCTCCGGCCATCCATTTGCAACCAACGGCCCTGTAATTATATCCGCCTGTGGAAATACCTATGCCGTTTAGTATATCATCGCCGCCTTCCGATGATTCTACCATCGGCTTAGGCGCTCCGAAACCGCTGAAGGCAGGCTCGCTTTCATTCAGTATGAATTGTGTGCCGAACGGATGTAAACCAATCAATTTGGTACCGGGCTGCAGCTTGAGGGTTTCCGTTAGGCGATACCAACCTTGGGGCACGTAAATGTTTTTATATTTGGCGATGGCGGAGCGAAATACTTCCGTATCATCGGTTTCTCCGTCTCCTTTGGCTCCCAAGTCGCGTATATTCACCCATGTATCCATAGACGGAAGTTCGGGAATATCACGGGATGAAGGTAAAGTGAAACGAGACAAAGGAACAATGTCGCGGATAGTAGCGTATTGTGAAGGAGTAGTTAAGTCATTAATAACAAGACCGTAAGTGTAATCTTTTACTGCGTAGATATTATCTTTTACCTCTTCTCTTTTGTCGCTTTGCAAATAATGAATTAAGGTAGGAACGTTCTTGCATTGGAGATTCGACAGGTTAAGTTGCGAAAAAGAATTGTTCTCTACGCTAACTATAATGCCGGCTTGAGACACATTTTCAAAATAGGAGTTTTCAATATACAAACGGTCGGCATATCCTTGTTCCATTTCAAAAGCTACAGGCACATTTTTCGCATACATATTCATAATTGCGAAGCCTACTTCGCGCGACAGGATAGCTGCCTTGCGTTGTCCTTCAAAATAAACATCTACCATCATTATCGGCCAACCCGGTGAAGTGCGGCCGGATGTAATCCCATAATCGCCACCGTAAAAACGAACATCCTCTATCTCATTACCTACGTCATAAATTCCGGCTTTTCCTTGGCCAATGTATATATTACAGTGACTAATAAAACCATGCTGTGCAAAATGAGAGCGAATAGCAATTGCTTGAGAATTTCCATTCTCTATTCGTAAATTGATGTTCGATAAAGCGCTGTAAAATGTGCCGGCGGTGGCATCTTGTGGCGGCTGACCGGGTTGAGGCAAGCCGCTGGTAAACCATATCATGTAATTTTGTTCAGACGCATAACCGGGAGTATTTTTCCCCAGAATAATCTCCGGGCGATTTTTTCCGTACCCTATCAACCGGATAGCGGCCGGCACTTGAATCGTTTTACTTATCAGGTATTTTCCTTCCGGAATGAATAGGATGCCAAAAGCTTTTTCCGTTTTTAGACGGTTGATAGCAGACTGAAGTTCGTCCGAAATATCAGTACGGCCATCGGCTTTGATGTTGAAGTTTTCGGGTGTGAAATAAAAAGCTTCGGGGTCAACCGGCTTTTGCGTATAAACCGATTCAGACTGTGCGCTATATGATTGTGCAATCAGGAAACAGGTTGCCATAATGCATAAAATCTTTTTCATTTTTTGATGTGTTACAAAATGGGTTGTAAAGATAAAATCTTTCTTTGGCAATATCAAGTAGTTATATGATATAAAAGAAATAATACTTACATTTGCGTTTTTATTGAAAACATTAAGAGTATTTTATGAAAAAGAAAATTATTGTAACGATAGCTTTTTTATCGTGTTTGTTTTTGACTGCTCAAGCGCAAGAATTAATGTCTACAGCTCAAGATTTGGCTACGAAGTTGAAAGAAGCTCCTAAGGATACTACTTCGGGGTGGAAATTTTCTGGGGTCAGTGGCGTTAATTTCGGGCAAGTGGCTTTGAAGAATTGGTCTGCCGGAGGAGAAAATTCCGTTTCAGGAAATTTTTTCCTTAATGCTGCATTGGATTATGCTAAAAATAAATGGTCATGGAATAATGTCCTTGGACTTGAATATGGTTTGATCTATTCTGAGGAAAATGATTGGAGAAAAAGTGCCGATAGGATTTCGCTTGCTTCGAAAATCGGATACCAAATTAACTCTAAATGGTCGTATGCTTTTTTGGTCGATTTCAATTCTCAATTTGCCAAAGGGTATAATTATCCGGATCCGGCTTATATATCGACATTTATGGCTCCGGCATATTCCAATTTGGCGCTTGGATTTAGCTATAAACCTAATGACAAGTATACTTTGTTTTTATCGCCCATAACGGCTCGTATGACTTTTGTCTTGAATGATTCCTTGTCGCATGCAGATGCTTTTGGGATAGGTATAGATCGGAAATTCAGAGTAGAACCCGGAGCATACGTTGTGGCTTCAACCAGGCAAACTATAATGCAAAATGTGGAACTTATATCCAAATTAGATATGTTTACTCCATATAACGACAGGTTTGGAGATATTGATTTTAACTGGGACATATTGCTTAATTTCAAGGTAAATAAGTTCTTAAACGCAAATCTGAACACGACTATCCGTTATTTTGAAGGCGAAACAACGAAAGTACAGTTCAGGGAAATTCTTGGTTTAGGATTTGCCTATAAATTTTAATGAATTCTAAACACAGAGGCACAGAGACACAGAGTTTAAATATATACCTCTGTGTCTCTGTGCCTCTGTGTTAAATAATAAGCACCTAATATGTCAGGCAGTTTTTTTTCAACTCAAATCAAGAAAAATTTTCCTCATCAAGCTACTTCCGACCAGGAATTGGCTTTAGAAAAGTTAGGTGATTTCCTTTTTTCGAGGAATAACGATTCTTTGTTTGTGTTGAAAGGATATGCGGGAACCGGAAAATCTTCTCTTGTTGGAGCTTTAGTGAAGACAATGAGCGAGATGAAGCAAAAAACGCTCTTAATGGCTCCTACCGGTCGTGCTGCCAAAGTTTTTTCTTCTTATGCAGCTCAAAATGCGTATACAATCCATAAAAAAATCTATCGTCAAAAAGTTTTTTCAAATGAACCTTCCGGCTTTGTCCTTTCCGATAATTTGCATAAACATACGCTCTTTATTGTCGATGAAGCGTCTATGATTTCCAACGATGGATTGGATTCTTTCAGCTTTGGTTCCGGTCGTTTATTGGACGATTTAATTCATTATGTTTATTCGGGAGAGGGATGTCGTTTACTGCTGATAGGCGATTCGGCGCAACTTCCTCCTGTTTCGCAATCAGATAGTCCTGCTTTGGATTTAGAGATTCTAAAAGGATATAATTTGGAAATTCATGATGTTACGTTAACTCAGGTTGTCAGGCAAAATGAAATGTCGGGAATTTTACTCAACGCTACTCGTTTGAGAATGTCTATAATGGAAGATAAAGTTAATGTTTATCCTCTATTAATTGTAAAAAATCAACCGGATGTGTTTATTGTGCGAGGAGACGAATTGATTGAATTCATCGAAAATTCTTACGATAGAGTAGGAGTGGAGGAATGTATTATTGTCACCCGTTCAAATAAAAGAGCTAATGTTTTTAACAATGGCATTCGTAACCGGATTCTTTACAGGGAAGAATCCCTCTCTTCCGGCGATTTGCTGATGGTTTCGAAGAATAATTATTTCTGGGGAAAGGAGCAAAAAGAAATAGACTTTATTGCTAACGGTGATTTGATGGAGGTGTTACGTGTCCGCAGGATAGAGGAATTGTATGGTTTCAGATTTGCCGATTTATTGGTTCGTTTTCCGGATTATAATCTTGAAATGGAGCTGAAAATCGTGATGGAATCGCTTTTTTCCGATGCCCCAAGTCTTCCGAAAGAGCAGAACGATAAACTTTTTTATACTATTTTGGAAGATTACGCCGATATTTCAACAAAACCCGAAAGAATGAAAAGGATGAAAGAGAATCCCCATTATAATGCCATTCAGGTCAAATATGCCTATTCGGTTACTTGCCATAAAGCCCAAGGCGGACAATGGAAAAATGTTTTTTTGGATATTTCTTATGTTCCCGAAGAATATTTGGGACTGGATTTTTATCGTTGGCTTTATACCGCTTTTACGAGAGCTACGGAAAAGATTTTTTTGATTAATCCGGTGGAGGAAATGATTGTTCCATAAATTTTTCTTACTTTTGTTTAGCTTTATTTATAAAATAATATGATAAGCTGATAGTTGTAACATGAAACAGGCTATAATAAATAAGTTACAGACGTTTTTCCCTGCTTATCCGATTGAAAAAGCATGGGTGTTTGGTTCATATGCACGTGGTGAAGAAACCCGTAGAAGCGATATTGATATTATGGTACGCTTTGATAGAGATGCGCGAATTTCCTTGTTTGATTATGTTGGCATTATGAACGAGCTTGAAGATTTATTTCACAAAAAAGTAGATTTGGTAGAAGAAGGACAACTTCGCCGTTGGGTACAAGAATCGGTTGAACGGGATAAAATATTAGTTTATGAGAGAGAAAATTAAAGACAAAGGACGACTTGAACATATATTAGAATCTATAGATTATATTGTTGATTTTGTAAAAGGAGTAAATTTTGAGGATTTCAAAACAGATATGAAGTTGAGATTTGCAATAATTAAAAATATAGAAATCTTTGGTGAAGCAAGTTATATGCTTTCTAATGAATTCAGGGAACAACACCCTGAAGTTCCTTGGCGTAAAATAATTAACTCAAGACATATTTTAGTGCATGGTTATTATCAAATTAAACTTGAAGTTATTTGGGAGATTGTGCAAAAAGACTTGTTGCCTTTGAGAGAACAAATACAAGCATTATACGATAATGAACTATAAAACGATAATGTTTTTGCCTATATGAGAATGTATTCTTAACCAAGTCTATAGAAGTATACAAAGCATATCAAAATCAACATTGTTCGGAATTATTACAACAGGCAAAAACAAAATCTGCAGCATTGGATTACGACGAAGCATTGGAGATTTTATCAGAAATAGACCCTTCATCAACTTGTTACAAGGAACAGCAAAACTTGACGAGGTCTATTGAAGGTAAAGTAAGTGCCATAGCAAAAAAGCAATGGGATTTTCAAATGAAAGTGTATAATGATGCCACCAGTTTGGAAAAACAGCGGATTAATGCAATTAAAGAAATAGCCGTTTCTTATTACAAAAGTCAGCCTAAAACAGTTAATTACGATATTATTGTGCTATAAAACTGATTCCTAAGAGATAACATGGGGTTGTTTCAAAAGTTTGAAAGACCGTCATTGCGAACCATAGCCGTCAGGTTAAGGCTGAAAGCCTTATAAATCAATAGCGTAGGGCATCGCCCTACGATGTGGAAACGAGTGGTAGCCCAAGCCCTGAAGGGGCGATCTTGATTACGCGCTTTCAGCGCTTAGGGTGTCATTCATTCCTCTTTCGATGGGCGTTGCCCATCGCTATTGATAACCACTCTTTCAGAGCTATTTGCGCTTACCTGACGGCTATGCATCGCGAACTGCGAGGAACGAAGCAGGAAGCAATCAAGTATATTGATTTTCAATAGATTGCTTCGTCGTTCCTCCTCGCAATGACGTAGGCCATGACTTTTGAGACAACCTCATCAATGCTTACAATGATTGAACGCCATTCTTAATTGCCCGAAACTATATTTTCCACCCAATTTATCGAAAATTATTCTGAATGGAGGATTTTCCGCTTCTAAAAATGGTTGTATGACGGGAGTAATTATTTCTAAATCTTCTTTTGTCAAAAATTCTTCGATGGATAATTCCATTCCGATAAATAAAGCCAAATGATTTTCAATGGTTGATACTGCTAAAGTTCGTATTTCTGCAATTTCTTCGATGGATTTGCCTTCTTTGAAAAGTGTTAAAGTCATTTGCTGGGTAGCGCCTTTTTCTAAACGCGGTGTTTTTGTCTTGATTTCTTTTTTTGTTTGAATGGGATTTAATTCTTCCGGAAATTGTGATTTTTTGGCGGAAAAAATATCTTTTCTTTCGGGAATTTCTAATTTTAAATCGTCTGCTAAAGGAATATTGTTATAACGTACCCGTTTCATATTTTCCAAAAACAAAATGATGTCTTCTTCGATGGAAACAATATTTTTTAAAAATGTTTTTGCTTTTCTATGTTGTGGGAAATATTGGATGTAATGTTGCAGGGGTTTGAGTATCTGTTCAACAACATTTTCATGGAAATAACCGACCGCTTTCCGGCATCGCTCTTTTAAAAGAGTAATATCATTTGTTTGCCGTTCATATTCAATTAGTTTGGAAAGTTGTTGCCGGAATTTTAAGGAAGTATTTTCAAGCTCACGAACAGTATTTTTTGAATTTATCAAAATACTTCTTGCTGTATGGAATTCTTCGGAAATTTTATCTTCTAATAATTTTTCTAATTCTCTTAAGATTTGATACATCTCCTTCCACTCAAAATACAAGAGAAGACGCTCTGCCCAAAATTTTTGTTTGCCGGTTTTGAAAAGTTCTTGTAATTCCGCCTCTTCTTTTTCTGTTCTACTGAAATTAATGGCGTATTCATCGGTGAAAACGCAATTAGGATGAATCTTGGAATGGAGAATAATCCCTTCCAGTGAAGTACACCGGCTAAGAGCAACATAAGCTTGTCCGGCTGCAAAAGAAGCTCCGATGTCGATGATTGCTTTGTCGAAAGTAAGTCCTTGGCTTTTATGTATAGTGACTGCCCAAGCTAAACACAAGGGATATTGCATGAAAGAACCCAATTCTTCTTCCGACACTTCGCCTGATTCTTTGTTTAATGAGTATTTTATATTTTTCCAAGTTTCTTTTTGTACCGGTATTTCTGAGCTTTTTTCCGGTAAATACACATATATTTGTTCATTGAGTATCCTACTGACGGTTGCTATTTTTCCATTGTAATAATTTCCGTTTGGGTCATTTTTGATAAACATGATTTGTGCGTTTTCTTTCAGCTTCAGTTGCATGTCGGTTGGCAAGGAATAATCGGGAAATTCACCTGTTACTTCTCCCGTAAAAGTATATTCTTTTCCTGTCAAGCCGGCCAATTGCCTGTTGTTGATTTGGTCGGCTTTGTAATTATGTGTGGTCAGGGTAATATAATGTTCATCTTTATTTGGTGAAAAATTGGGATGAAAACGTTGATTTAGTGTTTCCAAATCAGAAGTTGTCAGGCAATTATTACGAACATTATTCAGCAGATCGACAAAATTTTGTTCGCTCTGGCGATATACTTTTTTAAGTTCCAAATATACGGGAGTTGTTTTTTCAAATGCTTTCGAATGAAAGAAAAAGGTACTGGCATAATAATCTTTCAAAAGATTCCATTCGTCTTCTTTCGCGACCGGAGGCAGTTGAAACATATCTCCGATATATAAGATTTGGATGCCTCCGAAAGGCTTGGGATTTCGCCGGATACTCCGCAAGGTATCGTCAATGGCATCGAGCGTATCGGCGCGCAACATACTCACTTCATCGATAATCAGCAATTCGAGTTGACGCAATAAGTCGAGTTTGGCCTTTGAAAAGCGAAACCAGTTTTTTTTCGATGAATTGATAGAAAATCCCGGAATATATGGTTCAAATGGCAACTGAAAAAGAGAATGTAAAGTAATCCCTCCGGCATTGATTGCAGCCACTCCTGTTGGAGCCGCAACAACTGCCCGTTTATGCGTACTTGTACGGATATGCCTCAAAAAAGTAGTTTTTCCCGTTCCTGCTTTTCCTGTAAGAAAAATGTGTTCGGAAGTTTCATTGATAAAGTTGGTTGCTAATTCAAAAATACTGTTGTTCTCATCAGGTTTCATATTAATATAGTTATCAGTGTACGACAAAAATCCAAGTGTACAAAGTAAAAGAAAAATCGTGTAAACAACAAGGAAGAATATATTTTATTCTAAATTAAAAATCCCAGCTTTTGTAATACCCCTTTTTCTTCTTCAGTTGCATTGATAATTTTATAAGCATGAAATTCCCGCGGATTCTCGTAATGTGTTCGTATATATTCGAATTTATCGGGAGATTCTCGTAATCTTTTATCTTCTCTTAAAGGTGAAAAAGTAGTTAGTATGGCATTTTCTATCCTATTATCCGGGAATTTGTTTAAATCGATAATAGGGTCGGGTGGGAGAGGAGGTTGAATAAGCTCATCCAGATTATTAATTTCAAAATTGTATTTTTTGTTGATTGCTTCCAAACACATACGGGTGCCGTTGGCTTTGCCGTCGGCTGAAAAGCCTGCAAGATGTGGAGTGGCAATGATAGCTTCTTTTAATAATTCGATAGAGATATTAGGCTCATTTTCCCAACAATCGATAATCATTTCTTCGATTAAACCGGATTTTTTTGCTTTTAGAAGCGCTTGCGTGTCGTGAACCGGACCTCTGGCCACATTGATAAAATACGGCTTCTTTTTCAGCATTTGAAAAAACTTTTCATTGGCTAAATGAAAGGTTGGATGTCTGCCGTTTTTTTCAAGCGGGACATGAAATGAAATAATATCACATTCTTCTGCGATTGTTTGTAAATCTACAAAATCGTTTTTTCCTTCTTCTTCGGCACGAGGCGGGTCGCATTTCAAATATGTTAATCCATAAGCTTTGTATACCCGTTCTACTTGTTTCCCAACATTTCCTACTCCGACAATGCCGAATACTTTATCATGAAGAGAAAATTTCTTTTTACGGGATAATTCGATTAATGTACTAATCATATATTGCGAAACGGAGACGGCATTGCATCCCGGACAATTCATCCATTTAATTCTGGCTTCCCGGCAATAATCTATGTCGATATGATCGAATCCGATAGTAGTACTGGCAATGAATTGAACGTTTGTTCCGCTTAGTTTTTCCCGTGTGCATTTGTCGGGTGTACGTATCAGTAAGATATCCGCATCTTTGATATTTTCGTGTATAAAATCATTCGCTGAAACATATTTTATTTCGGCGGATGGTTCCAAAATTCCTCGAAGAAAAGGGATTTTATCGTCAGCTACAATTTTCATTTATTCTTTTGTTAATGTTTTAAATAATGTTTCCAGATCTTCAATTTCTTCAGTGGCTTTATCTGATATAATATCGCCTTTGTGAATAATAATAATTCGTGTACAAATGGAGGCAACTTCGGCTAATGTATGAGACGAAAATAATATTGCTTTCTCCCGGCTTAATTCTTGTATCAATTTTTTTATTTCATCTATTTGATTGGGGTCTAATCCCGAAGTCGGTTCGTCTAAAATCAGTAGACTTGGATTGTGAATGATGGATTGCGCCAGTCCTATCCGTTGTTTGTATCCTTTTGATAATTTAGAGATTTGTTTATGCGCTTCGGGTTTTAATCCAACTTGGTCTATTACGGTTTTTACTTTTTCTGTCGTGTTTTTTCCGGAAGAATATATCCGGCTAACGTATTCCAAATATTCAGAGACATACATATCTTCATATAGAGGATTATTTTCCGGTAAATAACCAATCAATTCTTTGGCTTTCAATATATCTTTAGAAATGTTGAAATTTTCGATGAAAACGCTTCCTTCATCAGGAGAAAGGCAACCTGTAATGATTTTCATAGTAGTTGTTTTTCCTGCTCCATTAGGCCCTAAAAAGCCGATGATTTCGCCTTTTTTTGCATTAAAGGAAATATCGTTCAATATTTTTTGTTCTCCGTACTTTTTAGAGATATGTTGAACTTCTAAAATTTTCATTTATTTCTTTGCCATTTGATTTGATATCCCAAATCGTGTCGTCTAAATCGAAAAACAGGCAACGGTATTTCATTAAACGTCTACTTCTATAACCAAATATTTGGTCAGCGACCAGAATTTTTGTGTGTCGTTGATGACTAAGCTGACTTTTCCATCAGATCCTTTGGTAAATTGATAAGTTCCCGACGGATGTTTTGAAATGAGTTGCGCTTTCTTAGCATACAAAGGAATTACTGTGAGCGTTTCCGGATCGCTTACTTTAATGAAATAATCTTTGTTGAAATCGGTTCCTAATTGTCCTTTTACCAATATTCCCTGGTTTTTGAGTTCATTGCTGGTGCCGAAACAATAAAATACGGTCTTAATTATAGCTGTTTGTGCTTTGATTGTTTCTTCTTGATTTTTTGCACGTGCCGTCCAATTGCTTACGGATGTTGTCAATGTATTAACATTTTCGGAAAGTTCGGCAATTTGAGCGTCTTTTTTTGCCAATTCTTCTTGTAAAGTGGCAAGCGCTATAGTTTTATCAGTTATTTCAGCGCGAAGGCGTTCTATTGTTTTCTTCAGTTCGGAAGATTGAATGCCCGAAGTTTTTAACTTTTGTTCTAATTCGGAAATTTTGTTTTTGTTTTCCTGAAGCGTGTTGGTAATTAGCTGTATATCATCGGTAATACGATCGCGCGTAGATGAAGTCAATTCATCACTTTTAGCAGACGCTATGTTCAAATAATTTTCAGCGCTTTTGATGTTTTGGAATCCATCTTCCACTTCGTTCAAGATACCGACCATTTCATTCAATTGATTGGTTGTTTGCACATGCGCCAGTTGCAGTGAATCATTTTGGGCTTTCAATTCTTTGTATTCGGCAGAATTTTTTCCGCAAGACGATAATAAAATTAATGTAGTTATCGTCATTCCTAATAAAAACTTTTTCATACGACAAAATATTTAATTAATAATATTTACTTTGAACCTATAACTATTACAAACTCTCCTCTTGGTTCGTTTATTTGGAAATGAGCAATTACTTCTTTTAATGTTCCTCTGACCGTTTCTTCATGCAATTTGGAGATTTCTCTTGATACTGAAACTCTTCTATTTTCTCCGATGAATTCGGATAATTGTGTTAATGTTTTCAATACTCTGAAAGGGGATTCATATAATATAATTGTTCTTTCTTCAAGCGCTAATTCTTTCAGTTTGGTTTGTCTTCCTTTCTTTTGAGGAAGAAATCCTTCAAAACAAAAACGATCTGTCGGAAATCCCGAGTTAACCAATGCCGGAACGAATGCTGTGGCTCCCGGCAGACATTCGACTTCCAATCCTTTTTCAACACACGCTCTAACTAACAAAAAGCCCGGATCGGAAATTCCCGGGGTGCCTGCGTCTGAAACCAATGCGATGTTTTCGCCTGTCTGTATGCGGGAAACAATGCTCGCAGTCGTTTCGTGTTCATTGAATTTGTGGTGAGATTGCATCTTGTTCCTGATGTCGAAATGCTTCAACAAAATTCCTGTGGTACGCGTGTCTTCGGCCAAAATCAAATCTGCTTCTTTCAAAATGCGTATGGCGCGGAATGTCATGTCTTCCAGATGACCTACGGGAGTTGGAACAAGATATAATTTAGCCATGTTTAAGAAAATCTTTTTTCGATGAATTCTCGGAATTCTGTTACAATTTCGGAATCATCATACCATGGTTGACTTTCGATGAAAGACAAGGTATCCTCAATGATCGAAAACTCGTTAAGAATGTCGAATACTTTATTCATTTCTTCAGCCGATCCCATAAAAATTTCCCGTTGAAAACGGAATTTATCATTTAGAGACATATATTTCCTCGTATCGGCCAAAATTTTTATGTTCTCAGAATCGTCCTTTCTATCGTCTTTTTTTTCTTCAGGGAAAAAACTGTTTTTCAATTGTTCTTCTTCGGTGGAATCGGTGAAACCGGCCAGAATTTCGTTTGTTCTTTTCGGGTCTTTTTCTATGATTTCATCGGTCTTTTTTACAGATTTTGTTTTAGATATTAAATCAGTAGTCTCCAAAAAAGATATTTGATTAGCAATGAATTGTTCTTGCATGAATTTCAATTGTCCTTGTTCAATGTAGTGGAGCGTTCCGGCAAGTTCTCTTACAATATCGTAGGAGGTACTGAAAAAAGAAATAGGTAATATCTCCGAACTTCTTGCATGGCGGAAACATTCTTCCAATATCCGGATTTGTTCTAAAGATTCTTCTATTTCTTTTTTGAATTGCATAATGATTTTCTTTTCTTGAATTTTGACTACAAAGATATAATGTTTAGGAATATAAAGGTATACAATGGCGAAATATTAAAGATAAAGCGACCGGATTACAAATTTGGACACAATGTCTTTAGTTAAGGAAAATTTGTGTTCGTCATTGCGAGGGCTTTGCCCGAAGCAAACCAGAAAACTTATAATCTGGTTTGCTTCGTCGTTCCTCCTCGCAATGACGGTAAAAACGATGTTTCCTTAACTAAATGACATTGAATTTGAGCAATGGAAAGGGTATAATACAATTATTAAATTGTGCGATACAACCATTAAAAATAGGCAATATATTTTTGTTTATATTTTCTTTGTTTACATTTTTTAATGTTTATGGCAATGAAAATACATATACTCAAGATACAATATGTAAAAATCTTATTTTTAATTCTGTACATCCTTTTAATGCTCTGCTCTACACTTTCTTCCAAGTCATTCTTGGAATACAATGATTTAGGAAATTATTTATATGTATTTATCTCCATAGGGATTTTTATCACAGCAATTGTTTTCAAGAAATATTTATTTCCCTATTGGTGCTACAACAAGATAATTATTGTATATGGGGTGTTTCTTTTGTATTTATTTCTTAATTCCGTGTTTCAACCGGCAATAACAGCAGAATCATTTGGAAGTTTTAAGGCTCTGATTTACGTTTTCTCTTTTTTTCATTTTATCCTTTTTTATTCTTTTTTGTATCGCGACAGATCACAAAAAGGAAATGTTGTGAATTTGTTCTTTTACTCATTTCTCTTTGTTGCCATATTTCAATCGGGATATGCTTATTTACAACTTGCCGGTTTATTGAGCAATCCACACTCGTTTTTTAAAATGGGAGGAACTATTGGGAATCCTAATGTATTGGCGACTTTCCTGTCGTTGATTTTAGTTTATGGTTTTACTTACTTACTCTTTTCCTCGAAAATCAAATATAAGGAGCGCTGTTGGTTGTTGATGGCTTTCTGTTTTATATTTCCGGTAATTATATTGTCCCAATGCCGTACAGCATGGTTGTCGTTATTCGTAGGTTTCGGTGTGGGTTTATTTTTCAGATTTCGTATGTGGAGTTATTTCAGGCATAAGACTACCTGGATTTGTCTTTGTGTGGCAATCGGTTTACTTTCTTTTGCTTCATTGAAATTATATGCTTTTAAACAAGATTCGGCAGATGGTCGCCTGTATATATGGAAATTGACAACAGAGATGATTTTAAAAAAACCGTTGTCCGGTTACGGGTTCAATCGATTTGAAAGGGAATATAACCTTTATCAGGCAAGTCATTTTGCATCACTCCCCGACAAAGAGAAAAATTTCAATCGAAGTTTATATACTGAAACTTGTTGCAACGATTTTATAGAAACAACTTTTGAGTTGGGAGTTATTGGTTTACTCCTGTTTATTTTGATATTTTTTTACGCATTCAAATGTTTTTTCAAAAACCTGAAAATAGAAAAATACGATGGCCACAACATGGCGGCTTTTGCTTCGCTAATTGCGTTTCTATTAATTTCCTTGGTCAATTATAATACTGTTGTCCCTTTTTCCTTGCTTTTCCTTGCTTTTTTATTGGCAGTCATTCCATTGCCGGAAAAGAAAATATATAGTATCAAAGGATATAAAATTTTAGGCCTTGCGTGTTGCATTGGCCTGTCTTTTTTATGGATAAAAGAGTATGACGCCTGTAAAGCTCAATGGAAACTCGAAAAGATGCTGGAAAAAGAAACTACCAAAGAGGAGTTTCTGAGAGAATCGAAAGATATACGGGAAAAACTTTATCCTTCCGGAGTCAATAGGTCTGCCTACGCCTCCATTTTAGCACGCACCGGATTTATAAGAGAAAGCTTGTATGAATTGGAAGAAGCTAAGAAAGTTTATTCTAATTACCACATGTACATAGCATTGGGAAAATGCTACACTTGGGAGAAAAGATTGAAAGAGGCCATCGAACATTTTGAAATAGCCACGAATATGGCGCCGTTGCTGATATTGCCTCGCTACCGGCTACTAAGACTATATCATCAAGCAGGAAATTTGGAAGCGGCAAAAAGACAAGCTACGCTCATATTAGATATTCAACCCGTCAAAGAATCTGAAGATATTTTAAATGTAAAAGAAAAAGCTAAACAATATTTGAATACATACCCCTAAATCCCCTAAAGGGGACTTGGAGCGTGAAAGACCACCCCTAAATCCCCTAAAGGGGACTTTAGAGCGTAAAAGACCGTAGTTATTCTGGTTTTTTCAGAAGCTGAAGTCCCCTTCAGGGGATTTAGGGATGGATAAAAAAAGAAAATGATCATGATAAAACAAAAATTGAAAATAATAATCGCTTTATGTTTTTTGATTAATGCTACGCTATTAATTGCACAAACAAATATTCCTCAAAATGTAGAAATCTCATTATCCAAAGCCGGAAATAACGAAGAGGAATTAAAGAAAGTCATCTTGCATTACCAAAAACTTAAAGACAATCAAAAATTGCAGGCCGCTTATTTTTTAATCGCCAATATGCCGGAGCATTACTCGGAAGATTATATTTGGACAGATGAAAACGGCGAAAATCTGAATTTCGACGAATTGAAATATCCCGATATAAAAAGTTCTTTAAAGGCATTCAACCAATTAAAAGCCAAAACGAAAATACAGGGGAAAACAATTACTTACGAAGACGTGGATAAAATTTCGTCCGGTCTCCTTATTCGTAATATCGATTTAGCCTTTGAAGTTTGGCAAAAACCATGGAACAAAAATCTTTCTTTCGAAGATTTCTGTGAATATATCCTGCCTTATCGTGTTTGTGATGAACCACTACAAGATTGGCGACAAACATTTTACAACCGTTTTAGTCCTTTTATCTCTCGATTGAAAAACGAAGGAAAAGATTACGAATTATGCAGTCTGATCAACGAAAACATGAAAACCTGGTTTGTCGAGACGTATGGTCTGGAAAAACGACAGGAAAAAATTCTGATGCTCGGCCCGTTAAATATTTTACATCGAAAACAGGGCGAATGTCCCGACATGGTAAATTTAGCGGCTTATGCCATGCGTTCGGTAGGAGTCCCTTGTTGTGTCGATTTTACTCCTTATTGGGCTACGTCGAGTGGAGGCCACTACTGGAACCTTACCTTCGACCAAAACAATAAACCGATTATGTTCATGGGCGTTACTAACAATCCGGGTTCACTCCTGATTCAGAGGGAATTGGGGAAAGTATATCGTTACATGTATTCCGAACAGCCGGACATGCCGGCTTCGTTCAAAACAACAGGCGAAATACCGGAAGGATTTTTACAGTCTCCTTTCATCAAAGATGTGACGGGCAATTATGTAAAAACAAAAAATGTTGCGGTCGAAATACAATCACAAAGCGATTCGCTTCCCGATCTCGGATTTTTCTGCGTATTCAATTATTCTCAATGGCAAATATTGGGTTGGGGAAAAATAACGGAAATCGACCATCGACCGACAATAGAGTATGCGGATTTGGGCTACGGATGCGTTTATTTGCCGATTATTCGAAAAAATGGCAAAAACATTCCGGCGGCCTATCCTTTTTCCGTCAGTCATGAAGGAATAATGAAGCAATATATTCCTAACACTAAAAATGCAAGAAATATTGATTTACGCCAACAGGACGGATATTTGATTTACCGAAAAGGAAAGGAATATACGCTCTATTATTGGGACAATCGATGGATCAGAATAAAAACAAAAATATCCGCCGGATCCGCCGTGCTCACCTTCGAACATGTGCCGGATAATGCCCTGCTTTTTCTCCGTCCGGAATATTCTCAAGGAAAAGACCGGATTTTTACGGTGAATGAAAAAGGGGAGCGGGAGTGGTGGTGAAAATCAGTGACTAATTATAATTTATTATTAACTATTTAAACAAATTTTTTATGAAAAGGTTATTTTTATGTATTGCCGTCCTTTTATGGTGGACGGGTTATGCACAGGCTCAAACAATCACTGGGCCGAAAGTTTTAACGCAAGAAGGCATCAGAGGAGCTGCCGCCAAAAAAGTTTCAGAGGTGGAAACGATGGTGGAATTATCTGCAAGTCAGAAAAATGATTTGCAGATAGCTGCCGAAAGCTATTTTTGGAAAACGGACTCGGCCAAATTTATCGTTAAAGATGCGCAAACGGCATCAGACATGAAATTAGAAGCAACCAAAGAGTTTGCACTCGGTCTGGAAAAAATATTGACGGACGATCAACTGACTCAATACTACCGAAACAAATGCGCAGCATTTATACAAAACAAAACGGCGGAAAGAGCCGAAATATTGAAACAAACTTTTCCCGAAAACGAAGTAAATTCAAGTTACGATGCTTTATACGACTATTACCTGAAAGAAAAAGTAATTAACGAAAAATATAAGTACGATAAGGTGAAACGCGAAAAAGAATTAGCGATTCTATCTAAAAATAAGCCTGAAATTTTGAGCAAAAAAATCATTTCGACTGAAAATATTGTCAACTTGGCGAAAGGAAAAACAACCGAAATAGACAATATCGTAACATTAACCGAAACACAAAAAGAGAAAGTGCAAAAGTTATCGGAAACTTATTTTCACCAAACCGATTCGGCCAAGTACTTAGTAAAAGACGGCAGTAGGGCAACCGAAATGAAAGAACAAGCCGCCAAAAAGTTTGCTCTCGGTCTGGAAAAAATATTGACGGACGACCAATTGACAAAATACTATCAAAACCAATACGCAGCATTTATACAAAGCAAAACGGCGGAAAGAGCCGAAATATTGAAACAAACTTTTCCCGAAAACGAAGTAAATTCAAGTTACGATGCTTTATACGACTATCTTCTGAAAGAAAAAGTAATTAACGAAAAATATAAGTACGATAAGGTGAAACGCGAAAAAGAATTAGCGGCTTTATCTCAAAACAAGCCCGGAATTTTGAGCAAAAAGACCCTATCGTCCAGAATTGTCAGTACGTCAGAAAGGAAAACAGCCGAAATAGACCATATCGTAGCATTAACCAAAAAACAAAAAGAAAAAGTGCAAAAATTGTCGGAAACGTATTTCCACCAAACCGATTCGGCAAGAAACATTATTAAAAACGCTCAGGAATCGGCTTCCGTAAAGTTTAACGCCAACAAAGAATTTTTTAACGGCCTGATGAAAATCCTGACCGAAAGTCAGCAGGAAACTTATTTGAAATCATTGGTGGAATTGAATGTCAAACAACAAACGGAACAAAAAATTTCGTATCTGAAAGCCGAAAACAAATATACCGACAATCAATTAGCCGGATATTACACAGAAATTTACGATTATTTGGTGATTGAAAAAATGGCGAACGCACGCTACAAATACAACCCGAAAAAACAAAAAGAAACCGGGGCGTTGATTCGGAAACAAATGCCCAATGTATTGAAACAAGCCAGAGCGTTGGAAAAAGCAAACGCACAGGGAAAAAGCTATGTGGGCACCTATCAATGGTGAATTGAGAATTGAAAATTGAAAACTTATTATGATTATGAAAAAGAGATTGAAAATCATCGGATTAGTTATGCTGATATGGATAACATTCCAAGTGAACGCATCCGCTCAACAAGACAGTTTGAGTAAAGATATGCAAATTGAAATGCTGCAACAGGCCGATAAATATTTTTATGGAAAAGGTGTGGAACAAAACTACCTGAGAGCCTATTCACTTTACTACAAGGCAGCAAGGTACGGAGGTAACGCTTATGCTCTGAATGCGTTGGGCGTGATGCGTAGAAATGGCTTGGGGGTTGAAAGGAACGACGCACAGGCCTATCGTTATTTCTACGAAAGTGCTCAAAAAGGATACCCGGCAGCGATGTTCAACATTGGAAGAATGTATAAAGAAGGAACCGGACGACCTCAAAACTTGGAAAGAGCCTTTCAATGGTTCGAAGATTCCGATGTAAGAGGTTATCCGCTAGGATATTATGCAACAGGTTATGCTTATTACAAAGGCTTCGGCGTGATGCAATCCTACGGCAAAGCAGTCGAGAAATTTACGATCGGCGCACAACTGGAAGATATGGCCTGTATGTATTTTCTAGGGCTTTGCTACCTGAACGGATACGGAGTTCCCAAAAATAAGACAATGGCAATTGCATGGTTTAAAGCGGCTTCAGAAAAAGGATTGAAAAGAGCTGATATGTTGTTGGAGCGGATAACGACATCCGGTAATGTAGGAGCGCTTCGTTCCGCACAAGCGAAAAATGACGCTCTCTCCGATTTCGATTCAAATGCCGATAAAGAATATAAAATATCCGAGGCACTGCAAGCGTATGAAGGTACTTGGTCGGGCGAATCGTATCTATTGGACTGGTCGGGAAAAGATGTGTTAGGAAAATGTAAACTTGAATTGCAATTAATGTGTGCCGACAACACCGTTTCCGGAAAATGGATTCAAAACGACAGCTTGGTTTCTTTCATCTCAGGCGATTTGAAAGATTCCGTGATTGTTTTCAACAATACGGGTATTTACGGCAAGACATACACATTTCCGCTGGAAATGAAACAAGCCGAATTCAGGCTGAATAAAGAAGGCAATACCGAAACACTTTTCGGCAAAATAGCTTCGTATTCCGAAATTTTGAAAGAACCGTATCGCCCCAATGTCATTTACTTAACAAAAAAAACGGAAGCAACCGGCATTGGAACGGCAGAAGCTGGCGAACATTTCGAGGTATCGCCCAATCCGTTTTCGGAATATCTCCGAATTGTGTACCATTTGCCCGATAAAGATTGGTTGACGGCGGAAATCTACTCGACGTCGGGACTACTCGTCGCGAAATTTCCGCAAGGAGAATGTTTGGGGAAAGACGAATTTTTGCTCCCGCTGCCTGGAAACATGTCCGCCGGACCCTATATCCTGAAAATAATGGGGGGAAAACAAGTCCGGTACCGCAATATAATTATCAAGAAATAATAACCGATAAAAAAAACTAAAATGAAACAGATTATAAAAAAAACATGCTTACTTTTGTTCCTGATTAGCGGAATCGGATTATACACCGAAAACGGAAAATTTACATTCTTTGCATCGTCGTATGCGTATGAAGATGATATTGATTGGGGATGTGATGGAAGCATTGCCGGTGGTGTTGAATGTGACGAAATTGAGATTGTGGGTGAAAAACCGGAACCAAAACCGGAGCTTCCTCCTGAGCCCGTTCTCGATCCCGATCCCGATCCATGCGAAAATCCATGCGATTGTATGGATTGTGATGATGACGATAGCAATGATGATGAAGAAGAAAAAGATAAAAAAGACCCGTGCGTGGAAAAAGATAAATTGGACAATAATTTAAAAGACAATAATACCAGCCATTATACGGATTTAACAGCTAAATTAAACGATCCGAATGAGTGGGGAACAACTTTGTATGCCCAATTCAACAGTTACATTTATAACGGAACTCCAACTTATTTTGCGGATCCGATCAATACGCAAGGTTCAATAAATAGCTATGAAGCTGGTTATATTGAAAATACAGCCGGCCAAATTGCAAGTTATGGATTTATTCATACGCATCCCGCGGGAGCAAACAACATCGATTGCCTCTCAGCCCAAGATGTATATACCATGCAGGTGTATGTAAACCAGTATTTCGATGCAATAGAAAGAGAGAACCCATGGGATTCGAAAGCGGATTTTCTGAACGAATATGTAACCGTTATTGCTGTAGGGCAAAATGCAACCTATGCTATTACCGTAAAAGATTGGGATAATCTTCGAGATTTATTAAGCCAACAAACTGCTGAACAAAGAGAAAATAATATAATAGATAAAATGCAGAACAACGGATATAGCGGCGAAGCTGCATTTTTGTCAGAATTCGGTTCTGCGGTCAATTTGTATATAAGTCCTAAAGGAAATAATTTACAATTTGCACCGAAAAATCAAATTGGTAATACGACAATTAGCAAACCATGTATTTAATCAAAATAAAAATGAAACAAAGAATATATCTAATTTATCCGATATGGATAATAATTGCCTTTGCAGGTTGCAAATCCACGACTTCTTTTATGGATAAAGAAACCGGAATAAAAATTACTTTACCAGAGAAAGCAAATTCGGTTGAATCTTTAAGTTTGGAAAATAAGTTTTCAGGAAAATTTTACCGTAAAATTGATGAAAGCTTTACTCTTAAATGGGACGAAAATTATGTTATTAATAACGAAATTTACGTTGGGATTAATTTTGGCTCAAATAGCGGATTTTCAAATCCGATAAAGCAAGCAAGTGATTTGGCCGGTGGAACAAATGCAATATCCTCTGCATTTGAAAGAGAAGACCGAAATATCAATAATCGTGATTATCTTATATTATTTTATATGAAAAAGGGTAATGATAATGATTATTTTGTTGACTTCAATAGTGATTTATCTAATCCGGTTAGAGCCTGGGGAAGGATTCGTTTCCCTGCTACCTTTCCTTTAGAAAGGATAAGAAAAGAAACATACAATATTTTGAGTGGGATTGAGTTCAAAAAGAAGTAGTGGCGTTGTATCCAGTATCATTGATGGGCGTAGGTGTGCTGTGAGTGAAGTGTTCGACTTCACGTAACTGTTAATAAGATGGTGGAAACGACCCACCGGAGCCAGCTTTCAGGAGCGGGCTTCAAACAACTGTTTTAGAGCGTACGAAGCGATTCGCGCGTTCGAAGCGAAAACAGAAAAGGGCAACAAGCGAGTTGCTCATGTATGGATAAAAGAGATGAGCGCAAGCGAACCTCTGATGAAGCATCGAGAAATCAGCACTCAC
>Ga0123357_10000086_pt1 | contig 74198 bp, 77 predicted proteins | sample TergutEmb28metaG_FD_89873 | JGI IMG/M metagenome (GOLD analysis project Ga0123357, IMG submission 89873) | Embiratermes neotenicus P4 segment gut microbial communities from Petit-Saut dam, French Guiana - Emb289 P4 | ecosystem: Host-associated > Arthropoda: Insects > Digestive system > Gut ...
AACTCCTGATATCTTAGATACCTGTGTAATTCCACCATATCCAATTGCTTTCGCCTCTGCGGCGAGAAACAATCTTCGCTGCCGTTCGTTTAATTCCGGTAACATTGTATTTATTCTCATTCTTAATGCACTGCTGTTTATCATGAAGATAGTATAACATAATAATTTTCACTTGTAAATGTTATTTATTAACAGTTCCTTAGTGCACCTGCTGTGAGATACTCTTGGCATCGATTGTTCGAGATCCTGTTCGTGATCTTGTTCGTGAAGGTTCGTGGTAAATTTTGTCGTGGTAAATTCCTAACGATAAATCTCATCACTCAATCCGTTAAACACGGTTTCCAGATCATCAAAATGCATCATTGCCGCGGAATCAAGGTGTGTGGGCTGGTTGTTTACAATTACAATTTTGCCGCCGCTGCGCAGACAGTATTGGGGCAGGGAGGCCGCCGGGAAGACCTGGAGGCTGGTCCCAAGTATAAGCATGAGGTCGGATTTTTGCGCTTCGCCGGTTGCCTCGCGCAATGCGTAAATCGGCAAGTTTTCTCCAAAAAACGTTATGGCCGGTTTTAGGACCCTGCTGCAATTGGGACAGCGCGGCAGCTTACCCTGTTTGACAATGGCCGCGGCTACATCGTAGGGCATGCGGATGCCGCCGCAGCGCAGGCAATAATGTATCTGCGGCGATCCGTGGATTTCTATTACCCTGCGACTGCCGCCCTTTTGATGGAGCAGATCAATATTCTGTGTAATTACGGCTTTGACAAACCCTTGCGCTTCCAGTTCGCCCAATACATTGTGGACTATCGAGGGCTGTTTTTCATCCAGGTTATAAATAAAGCCGGCCGCGGCCTTATAAAATAAGGAAGGGTCTTTTTCAAAATATTTAATATCAAAAATTTTTTCCGCATCTTTATCTTTATACAGGCCGTTGATGCCGCGAAAATCCCTTATGCCGGAGAGTGTGCTTACTCCGGCTCCGGTAAGTACGGTGCAGTAGGAAGCGCCGCGGATTTTATCCAGTAATTCTGTGATACTTCCATTGGCCGGATCATTCATATAGTCTGCATTAATTACATTCTCAATTTATTAAGCACAAGCTGCCTGAATTTTTGAGCGCTCTCAAAAGATTCCAGAGCCAGGGCGGATTCGCAGTCAGAGAGAGCCCTGGGATAATCTTCCAGATGGTACCATGCCTGGCCGCGGCGGAACAAACAAAAAGGCTGGTAGGGATTAATATCCAGGGACTGATCAAATGCATCAATAGATTCCTGGTACTTTTTTAATACAGACAAAACAATTCCCCGGTAATAAGCGGCTTTGTATGACGACGGGTCAAGTTCCAGAGAAACGGCAAAGTCGGTAATCGCCTGTTCATAATGGGATCGGGCAAAAAAAGCCATGCCTCTGTGTTTTAAAATAAGCGATTTGACACTGTCGTCAGGATTGAGCTCCAGTATCCTCGTATAAAAAGTAATGGCCTCGCTGTATTTGAGTTTGTTGTGCGCATACAGGGCGTTGAGCAGCAGCTCGTCAATTGATTCATTTGAAGAAAACTGTTTTGGCGGTTCATTATCAATCTCGGGCGGTTTGATGTCGGCCAGGATAAGGGCATCTGTTGTTTCTTCAATTTTTTGAAAAAACGAATCCCGCCGTTTTTCAAGTTCATTATTAAGCTGCCTCTGGTAACTGCGGATCTCCTGGAAAATTATGTCTGCCAGGGAAAGGCTGGCGTTAACAGCCGCGAGCTTGCGTTTCATCGGATTGTCAAACGGATTAAAATCGGCCTTATAAACCAGTTCGTGCTCTACCTCGGCCCAGGCATCCTGCAGTATGGTACGGATTTGTATCTCCGCAGTACCGCACAGCGCGGAGCCGCATTTTTTGACAATTTTGTCAGGGACTTTTATGAGCAGGTGGACAGATTCATACCCAAACTCCCTGAATGTATGATCTCCTCCCTTGCGCTCCACTTCCAGGACCAAAAAATTTTCCTTGAGCAGTTCTTCGACTATGGCCAGATCTTCCAAAAACGGACAGACGACCCTGATGCCGATTATGTCCAAAATAAACCGCGACGGATCAAGGCCTGCATTGGTTTCTTCATTGTACTCAAGCGGAATCTGTCCGGAATCTTCATTTACCGGAATTTTACCGGGAGGCCCGTCTTTTAGTATACGCAGGTATTTTTTATAATAACTGTCAAAATCTTTTATACGGGCTTTGACAGAAGGATGGGAGGGCATGGTATGAACAATCTTCATGACCTGCAATACCAGTTCTTTGATAACCAGATCACGGGAGTCCGCCAATTCGTCGTATTGTTTTTTTAGGTAAAACTTGTCTGGATAATTTTTGCCGGTCATATTATTCATATTGTATTAAAAAAAAGGCTGCCTGAAAACCAATCAGACAGCCCCTTATACTTACTTAATCCAACAGATTACTGATTAGCCGGTGTCGGAGTAAAGCCGTACCTTTCCTGGATAGTTGTTCCATAGAGAGGATCCCATACTTCCTGGGCCTTCTTCTCGTCTTCAAGGTACCTTAAAATCTGGGCCTGGCCGAATCTTTCCATTTCCCAGATCTTCTTTGCGGTTTCCCTGTCCCTTATGATATTCCACAGGGCTTCGTCGTCTATATCTCTGTCCTGATCGAGGACCGCTTTATCGTAAATAATTTTGACATCTTTAAAGTAAGCGATAAAATCGCCGCCGTCCTTGTCCGCGTCGCGGTCAATTCTGAATCCGGCAAACTTTACAAACGGAGTGCTCTGCGGGTACAGCGGGTAAAGCCGGAGTTCGCGGTTCCTGACTTCCATGATGTACTGGGGATTATTCCAGGTGAGCTCGGCCCAGCCGTCATAATTCAGATAACCCATGAATACCGCTTTCTCATTTCCCTGCGCATCGATTAAAAGAACATTTAACGCATGGGGGAACTGAAGGCCGTAAGCATTGACTGCCACAGACCTGATGGTCCCAACATTCTTAACTACCCCGTAACCGTCTTCAAAACGGCTTACACCGGTGATCCCGTTGGAATCGGTGGGCTGGATTTGACCGTTATCGTCTATATCCGCCTGCGGTTCGAACGCGGGAATTTCAAACGGCGGCTTTATTTCTGCTTTGGAATAGAAATTCTCCAGGGGGAAATGTACCCTAACGCCCAATACTGTACCGAATTGTTTGGATTCGGCTTCCCTGGTATAGGTACTGGCAATATTGGAAACTGTCCGGGAAGAAGATGAAAAAACCACATCCCAGTTTGTAATGGCCAATGAGGTCTTCATTGCCGCTTTTTGATCCGGGGTATAGCTGCTGCCGGCTACCTGACCATAATCCATTACGGTCTGCCGGTTCTGCGTTGGATTGCCGCGCTGGTCATTGACTATATCCGCGTTTAACTTGGAAAAGTCAATAAGTATTGCTTCTTCGGCGAATGCAGAAGCGGCAAATAACAACGTAACGACGAGAAGAATGAATATCCGTTTCATTCGATACTCCTTTCATTTGTACAAAGTGTCTTAAAACCTGTATTAAGTTAGTATATATTATACCCTTAATTTGTCAACGCCTTTTGACCGGTTTTATTAGTATTATCGGCAGGTTCTGTAAAAATCGCACGAAATTCGTTAAAAAAAATTTCATTTCCGCCGATAAAGAGTTTTACGTCCTTAACATAGGAAAAATTACGCCTGATTCCTTCATTAATCGTAAGAAAAGAGCGAAAAACGCCGTCTTCCGGCGGAACAGTCTGCGGCAGCCCGGCAGTGTCCGGCGGCAGCGCCGATATTACCGAAAAATCAGCATAAACCACCCCGTCGCGGTATAAAAGCGACTGCAGCGCGGTTTCCCTGGGGATCAAAAGAGCAGCGTCCGGTGATACGGGTCCCAGGATAATTTCTTCCACATAACGCCTTATATCGGTTTCCCTGGATGATGAACCATGGAACATGCGGTCTTCAACGATGGTTGAACCGTCAAGATCCGAATAAAAAACAAAAGTACGCCTTACAAGTCCAAGGACAAGGTATTCAACAAGGGCAATCAGGCTTATAAGGACCAAAAATGAAAGATAACGGTTTCTCTTTACACGCCAAAATTTGGCAAAAGCCTTAAGCAGCGTCTTAAAACTGAAATTCATTATGTTCTTTATTGAACAATAACGATTAAGTTCTGTCCAGCCGGTCCGGTACTAAAGCCGGTCTAAAGACTGGGTACGATCTTAATACTGGGCACAGTCTTAATACTGGGCGGTAAACCCTCCGGAGCGTTCAAAAAGATCTACAAACTCCGTAATCCCGTTGTAAAGGGCATCAGAAAATTTTACCAGGTAATTATCATCATTCATCAGTAAAGCGTCGGTCTCATTGGTCACAAAACCAAGTTCCACAAGGACAGAAGGCATGTGCGCGTTGCGGACGACAAACCAGGCTTCTTCCTTTAGGCCCCGGGACGGCATAACATTGCCCAGTATGCTGTTGAACTGCCTAAGAATTCCCTGGGACAAAAGAACGCTTTCAGTATTGTACTCCTCCTGGATCATATCATTTAAAATTGGCATGATTTCCGGGGAGCCGCTGTATTTGGATTTATCAAGAATGTCCCGCTGATAATCCGGCGGAAGGTACCAGATCTCGTAGCCGCGGGCAGCCGGGTTGGTCAGTGAGGCATTGGCGTGAACAGATATGTAAATAATGGCTTCATTGTCCTGCACCGGAATTCCGTTGGCAAGGATCACCCTGTCCTCAAGAGACGGGAAAGTATCGCTGTCGCGTGTCATTAAAATTCTTTTATCCGGGAACGCGGCAGCAAGCCTGGAATACAATAATTTTGAAACCTTTAAAACAATATCTTTTTCAACAGACTGGAATGGAACGCCCTTGATAATATGGTTTCCTATGGCTCCGGTATCTTTGCCGCCGTGGCCGGGATCAATCACTATGGCTGCGATGCGGAACCGCGCGAGATCATCGGCGGCAAACCTCTTAAAAGTATCATTGACTCCGGTTACAAAAGACGCCGGGAAAAAAAGTTCCCCGCCGCTGTTATAGGGAAGCGGCAAATCCAGAATTTCCCTGTTGTCAAACAAAACTGGTCCGGTTTCTCCTTCTTCTCCCGAATAAAAAGAGGCGTTATGTCCGTTAAGATTTAAAACTCCCGAATCAAAAAAAGGATCCCAGCGCAATTCCGGAGAGCCAAGATAATTAATCGTGTCAGTAAGGTTATAAACAGCAGGAACCGCTGTCTGCGCGGACAAAAGTGAGGGGGAGAAGAGAAAAATTAGAAATGAGAAGAGAGAAATGAAAAATGGGGAGTGGGGAGTGGGGAGTAGGGAGTAAGGAGTAGGGAGTAGGGAATGGTTAGTAGGGAGTAGGGAGTGGGGAGTAGTTAGGGAGATTTCTTTTTGCTTCATAAAATTTTTTCGCTTCATAATTAACAACTTCCTTCCTGCCAGCCACTTTTCTAATTTCTAATTCCTAATTCCTACTTTCTAATTTTTTGTACATTTCAATAATCACTTCGCCGCGGCCTCGTTCTTTTGGCGGATAATCTTTTACCGCCTCAAAGAGTTTTTGCGCGCGCTGATAATCTTCCTGGGTATCGACTGTTACCCTCATGTCAAATCCCTGCCAATTCAACGGAGCCATGGGACGGTGCAGGCGGAAAAGTTCGGGGTGGCCGTAAAGATACGGACAAACGTTTTCGCGCTCGTAGACAGATGCGGCTTCGCGTTCGGCGCGGAGCAGGGCTGCGGCATTCACCGACTCAACACCTGCGCCGTAGGGCAGGCCTGTATAACCGGAGTAATCTGCACCCAGGCCGCAGGCTTCCTGGTTTAAAAATTCGGCGGCGTCGCTGAACACAAAGGGATTGTCGCCTGTGGCCCTAATAATTCTGTCCGCGCTAAATTTGCGGATTACATTGCAGTACCTGGCAAGGACATCATCTTTGGGGCCGCTGACTGTTTCAAAACCAGCTTCTTTTGCAAGCGGACCAAATGGTTCAACACAATCATCCGGACAGGCAAGAACTTTGATATCGCAATTGACTGTTGCTAAAACTTCCATTGCCCTGAACAATAACGGACGGCCGCCAAGGGGCAGAAGGCATTTCCGCGGCAGACGCACAGAGTCCAGCCTGGCCTGCAATATAAGTACTGTCATGAAACTGCCGCCTCTTCGTGAACATTTCCCCATAACTCGGTTACGGATTTTGCGTCACAGCGGTAACGGTACTGGTTAATTTTAACCCAGGCCCTTGCCAGAGAAAATTCTTCCCAGCCGGTCAAAATGTCTCCTCTTGAACGTATAAGGAACCCAGGGAAACGTCTTAACGGCAGGTTCGCGTGATCTCCCCTAAAAACCGGCGCCAGGTTTTTTAAATAAAACCGTCTGAAACTTGCGTCTGTTGAATTATCTTCAGGAGTTACGGAACCTTCGTACGAAAGCCTGACTGCCATTGATACGTTGATTTCTTCACCCCAAAGCCAGGAACGGAAACCAAAATCCATTAACTGCCAGTAAAAGCCCGAAAGGCTGCTGCCAAGACTGCGGTCAAATCCTCCCATGCGAAGAAAGGTTTCCCTGTTATAAATTCCGATCCCGTCAAACGGAAAAAGCGTTTTTTGGCCGTCCTGCTCCGGAACAAAAGGACAGGTTTTTACTTTCCCACGGATTTGCAATGGCGCGATAAGGGTGGGCATGGTTTCAAAACTGCCGTCCTGAATAACCGGTACAGTGCAGAGTCTTGGGGTTTTATCCGCAGCGGCGCTGAATTTTTCAATAATTCTGTCCGCGCTGCCCCGTAAAATACGCAGGTCGTCCCAGATCACAAAAAACAGCGGAGTATGCAGTTCCTGGGCGGCCATGTTGATTTCTTCGCCCGGGCTGACATTGCCGGAGCTTAATATAAAACGAACAGACGGAAAAGACGCGGACAGACCGTCCAAATCGAAGCGTCTTTTGCTGCCTTCAAGCGATATAATACTTTCAAAACCCAGCTTGCCCAGTTCTTCAAAAAGCACTGCCCTTGGATATGGCGTCCCGCGGTTAAGGATCACTGCGGAAATTTTCCCGGCAGAAATTTTTCCGGCCGTATTATTGCCGGATATATGGTGTTCGGAACCTCCCACCACAGTGTAGGCGGAGGTATCCCTAGAAGTTGTAGGTATAGTATTCAAAAATTACCTAATTCCTTATAATATATAGAGTTAGCTGCACTTTATTATAAATTGCTTACATTACGCTTACAACCTATATACCTATTTTAATATCGTCAAATAATTTCCACAAATAAAATTTTGCTCAAATATGGGTTAACCAGGCGTGAATACATTAAATTTAAACTAACACCATACGGAGGCATTATGAAAATAAAAGATTACTCAAACCTCTTTGCTAAAGACGGGTATTGGCGGTACAAGCGCCTCGAAAAACGAAAATTTTACACAGACAAATCAATGCTCACACGATCAGCTGTCATGAAAAATTGGATTTTACCTTTATGGGGTGAAATAAATCCTAAACAACTAACAGTAAAAAAAATTGATACAGCAATGATGGGGGTAGTATCAGACCTGACCCACAAACCTTTGGCCGGTGCGACCAGAAATCGAATTTTGTCTGTGTTATCCGAACTATATATTCATTTAATTGAAGAAGGATTAATCCATAATAATCCGGTTAGAGATGTAGTACGGTGCAACTCAAATCCAGAAAGTCCAAGGAATGCATTACCAACTTCTGAAATTAGAATATTATTCCCAGAAGATCATTTGGAATTATTAAAAATATGGCGTACTCAAAAATATTTATGTGCCTTCCTCATCCTGCGGGATACCGGACTCAGACCAGGTGAACTGGTAGCACTTAGATGGACAGACTGGAATCCTAAAATAAAATTTTTCCCAATACTAAAGGCGATAGAATCAGGTAGCCAAAATCATGAAAAAATTACAAAAAATGGCTTAACAAAGCCTGCAATAATAACAGATCAAACGGCCGATGAAATCGAAATTCTCCGAAAAAAAATAAAGCCAAAACCAGAGGATTATATCTTAGCCAATAAGCATGGAATACCATATAGTACCCATCGCTTATCATGGAATTTCCATAAGGCTATAGAGCGAGCCGGAATAAAAAGACCAGAACTGACACCTTATTGGCTCAGGCATACATTTAATACTCGCTCCATTGAAACAATGCCTGATGATCTAGTACGAAGATTAATGGGTCATAAAACTGAGGGAATGACCCGGCATTATAGACATGCTGACGCGGAATCATTAGCAAGAGAGGCAATAAAGATTAGGGACCAGGTTAACGCAAGTAGACTTTATTAAAAAAATTCTGGGAGGGGAACTATTATTAATTCCTTATGATGGAAATGCTATTGGAACATTTACAGGCGATGCAGTTCGCAATGTTACAGGCGAATTTGGAGTAGGCGCTTCTGGATTAATTAGTGTAACTTCCGGTGTTTTTAAGGGAATACCACGCATTAGCGAATTAGCATGGCAAGCAGTATTAGGAACAGCAAATTTTAGAGGTGCGAATTTTTCATTGGAAGGAGTTGTTCCAATTGCAGACGAATTCCGGCCGGCAGCCGTATCTGCTCTATTCTGCATAAGCTATTGATCATTCGTTATGATGGAAATGCTATTGGGAAATTTATTGGTGATACTGGTAGATCTTTTACTGGATCTTTCGGCTTTGTAATTGACGGCTGGGGTAGTTCTGGTATTTTCGATTATGCCAACGGTCCTGGTTGGACAGTGGCAATTACAGGAGATAAAATTTTAAAAGCTGTATATGTCACATCAAGTAATATTTATCCAGTAAGTCATGAGTTCCGACCAGTCTCCACATCCGCCCTGATCTGCTTATCTTATTAATTCCTTATGATGGAAAGGTCATCGGAAGATTTTTAAATGATACCATTAGGAATATAACTGGTAACATACCATTCTCAATTACTACATTTTATGCAGGTGTTAATGAGAGCGAAGATTTTAATGGACCGTTTCGTATCATATATAAAAATAGTACGCAACCAGCCCCCGGTCAAGGTGGTGGTTATTTTAATCTTGATATTGATTTTTCAAGAATGGTTCCAACCGCACACGAAAACCGACCAGCGTCCATATCTGCACTGGTCTGTATATCGTATTAAGCATTCGTTATGATGGCGGGGCTATAGGAAAGTTTTATGGGGACGCCGCACGAGCATTAACTGGAAAATTAGGAGCAATACTCTCCGAAGCAATAACAGATCCTTTTTATTATGAAGCGCGTCTTTTTTATGTAACAACTACTGTAACACCCGCTAATGCAATAAACCCTGTTAGTTTTGATTTAACTAGGTCCTGGCCAGTAAGTCATGAATTCCGGGGAGCTTCATTTTCAGCATTTATTTGCATATCATTTTAATAGCTTACACAAATAAGGGTAGATAAGGAGCCAGGCTTTGTAAATTCTCCGGATCGTTGTATTTTTAAAGATATAATTTGCGTATAGCTATCTGCCAATGTCGTAAAAGACACTGTTGCAAAATTATTAATTGGCTGAACCTGACTAAGGAATGGGTCTATCACATCGAAAATCATACCGTTTGCACCGCCACCAATATTATATGTTTTAAATTGACCATTTTTTATACCAACGCTATCGTGCTCGAAACTACCAGTCAACTTTCCATCATAAGGCGTGTTGTTGGCGCCGCGTTTAGTGGCGTTCTGCCCAGCACCGCGAAAAAATAATCCGCAAGCATCCGGGATAGCAAAGTATAATCCATTCTCCGCCGGCGTTGCTCTTTGCTTTCCTGACTGGGCTAATGCCTGATGGGTTGGGAAATTATCGTTTGTTCTATACAGCCCGATTATATCAGGATTTGCCTGCGCGGTTGCATAAGGTATCTGGTTGTAGATCAATAACCGATCCGCCCTGGGATCAGTTATCGATATTGTACGACCGTCCGCCGGTATCATTCTCCATTCAGCTAACTGAATTTCGTTAGTAATAGTCTCATACGAAAACCGGCCAGGTGGAATCAATGCCTTCCTAATCAGATCCATATCAACTTTGGCTTTTCCTCCAGGCTGAGCAATTACATATCCAGGACCGTCCCATATTGGATCTGCTCCAACAACATATCCGCCTCTGCCAGTTTCAAATGGGTTTAAATTTGATATACCTTGATCTGTCCATTCAAATATTGGTGGATCTGTATCAGGAGTATTGGTTAAAACCCATTCATGGTCATCATGTATATTCTTTATTTTTGTGCCATTCCAAATATTTATAGGTTCGGTCAGACCAATTTCAGATAAAGCATAATCAGTTAAATCCTGTTGTGACGGTAGAGTAGATCCAAAATCATTCTGGGTTAAATATCCGCCACGACCAATCCAGGCATTAATAGTATTATCAATCTTACCGATTCTTATTTCATGTATATTATCTATATTACTTCGTATTTCTGCCTCAACTAGAATCGCCTCAGTCAAAACATTATCTCTTGGATGTTGATGAGTTCCTTTTGAATATTTTGAGTCAAGATCATCCCCCGGATTGCCTAAACCGTCCATTAATGGCATAGCTACCGAAGGTTTAATTCCCCAAGGCAGATCCCCATTCGAATACGCCAACAACTGCCATGGTGTAACTCCGTCACCAATTTTAGATCGTCTGGTGCCATCATGTAATATTTCTATTCCAAAAACACCATCATATAATACCGGATTCTCAGATTCCCATTCATCAGTAGTACCAACAAAATTTTGTAAAATTGCTTTCATTTATTATTCCTTTTTAAAATTTCCAGGATACTTTCAACAGCAATAAGTCTTTTTTGGATATCAGCTAATGCATCAGGTTTAGATTCATCCAATATTGTCGGGAGATCACTCCATCTCCGTTTCCCATCTCCCACTTTTACTTTTCTATATATCGATCCGTCTTGTCTGGTAACAATCTCGAAAGTTAAGACGGCATTGTATACAACCGGATTAAATTTTAACCATTCCTCTGTAGTACCATAATAATGCTGAGCAATTGCTTTCATATTTTTTTCCTGCTTTTAATACTAAAATAAATAATAAAAATCACAAAAAGTGCTGCTCCTTGGATAAATGTTGCAATAATCCAACGTAGCTGGGAAATTTCCAAGGCATCAATTCGGTTATATGCCCAAGCCAGGTCTTCATCGCGTTCCTGCATCCGTTCCGCTATCTGATTGTTGTACAGCCTCAAGTTTTCGTTGCTCGTCGATAACTGCCCTGACAAATTGGTCAACTCGTCGTAGCCAATCCGCAAAGTCGTAATTTCCTTGTTCAAGTTCGCCAAGGTATCCCGCTGCTGCTCGTAAATTTTCTGACCCTGACTGTATAATTCGCTCCAGGTCTGCAATATATTTTCGCTGCCGTTCAATTTCGAGTCGTTGCTCTGCGACCAGGCTCGCGTCAGCCCAACTGTCAACAGCAGGGCGATTAGTAGCGCAAGAAAACAAACCCAAAGACAGTCCGATAATACCCACTGTGATCCATGTTTTCGGGAGAAATAAAATCCCTTGATTTTTAACATATTTCATGCCTTCCCCTGAACCTTACTAATGGCCATCACTTTTTGTTTGAATTTATCAAATAATTCAGGATGGTCGTACCATAATTTAGGACAATCCTTCCAACCGGTAACTTTTGCGTGAGTACCAATATCATCACAACATAAATGTTTCTGCTCTAATAATAATGATGTAAGTTTAATAGCTGCATCGATGGTTTCATTTCTAAAATTCCCTTGCCAATCTATTACACATAACTCGATTCCAATAGTGCAGTTATTAGGACTATTTCTTTCAGGGTCCTGGACATATCGGCCAAATTTTTCTCTTGCCCAATCAGTATAAATTAAACCGGATTTCAAATCCGGTTTAGTTGATCCACAATGATATGCTACTTCGTCATCAGGCACCGCATGCATAACTTTCCCGTCCAAATCGATTATGTAATGTGCAGAAGAATAATGTTGGGCGTCCGGACATTCATGTTCAAACCATTTCCATACATCAATAGCTTTCTGCATTGGTTTACCGACCCAATGCAATATAATCGCTCTGCATTCTGATAGTTTTTTCCCTGGCCTGGAATATTTATTTATTGATAAATATTGTTCCATTATTTCCATTACTGTTATTCCTTCAGACTCTTCTTTATATCACTATTCACGGTTGCCGTTGCTCCGAGTTTTGCTTCTATATTTAATTTCCCTTTACTCAATAAATTTGATAAAGGCTTAAAAAACATAAAAGCTCCGCCAATGGATATATAAGCGATCCAATGCCCAAGAGTTTTTATATCTTCAAAATTTACAAAAAGAACCGTTATTACTGCGAAAACCCATAACTCCGGTGAAAAAACAAACCGTACAATGCCAATAAAAAAATTGGACCATGACCATCTCTTATTGTTATATTCCCGTTGGAAAATACAACTGACGCCCTGGCAATACTTTGGATCACCATCCTCAAACTGTTTTAGCCGATCGTACTCCCGCTCCGGAATCTCAATCATTTTATCCATTTTTACTTCCTCCTACCCAATAATGCTTCCCAATTGAAATTCAATTCTCCGTCACCATCACCAATACCGGCAGTAAGGCCAAGTTCCTTTATCCCGGATACCGGTAAACCGGCCGCAATACCAAAAGCCTCGGCCAAAAGACTAATTGTGCGTTGAATTTTCTTGTTACGTTTTATTTCCTCATCTTCCCAAATTAACGTTCCCAGAGTACCGATGCCCTGGAAAGCTTTATCCATTACTGCGAGCGGCGCACTGTTTCCAATCCAGCGACTTTTTCCTGTGACAAAACTACCGGCAGCCCAGGTAACGCTGTTGCCAATTACCGGTACAGAGTCTGTAAATTGTGTAAAAGAATAGAATAATAAATTTCTTGCTTTAGTAACTTCGTCATCATCATCACCTCCCAAACCTTCCGTCAAAAGGCCAAGACATATACCAGCCATTGCATAACCAGTTACCATTCCGACAATTGTACCGACTTTTTTCTCCCTCATGGCCAATGGGAGATCATACCTAATATTTTGCCATATCACATTTAAGGCAGTCTGGAATTGTAAAAAAACAGATATCGCTTCATTCCTGTTTTTAAACAGGGGAGCCAAATCCGTAGAACGTGATGATGGCTGCATGCGCCTCACTGCGTCATCGGCCAGGGCGACAGCCTGGTATTTAATTTCATCTGGACCCATGGTTTCTTCCAATGCCCGTGCAGCTTTTGATTCTTCTGTTGGTAAAACATCGTTGTATTGACTTCCCCGGTATTCTTTTAACTTTGCCTCGTAAGCGGCATCCCGCTCCGCGGTAAGCCTTCTTAATTCAGTCCGGAATTTTGCTAGCCAGCCTGGCGCCACAGCAGCCCAATCAATCCATTCGAGGCCTTTCATACCCATAGTGTTAAATTTATCCAAAATATGACCAATCCGATTATCAGTCTTTTGCATTTGCTCACGGATTAATTCAAACATTATACTGGGGTCACGATTCTTCATAAAAATTGATGCTTCTTCAATAAAATCATTTATTTTCCCGGCGCCGAATGCAACTTCCAAAGCTGCAGCAATATAATCTTTGGGATTAATTTCCTGAAGATAGGGCCATGGCGATGTAACTGCTTGTTTAAGTATTCCTGATAACTTCCAGGCCAGGTAAGCTGTTGCAGCGGCTCCCCTTAGGTTCCTGATAATATTATCAGCCGCACTTCGATGCAGAGTAGGATTTGGCTTCGCCATTTCCGCAATGGCATCGTCAATATAACCTGTTGCCGCTTTTCCCCATCGATTTTCAATTGTTCTGCGAACATCCGCGGTTCCGTACCCTTTAAAAACATTATTCAGGTTTTGCACCAGAGGACCGTAAGCAACAAGATGTTCAGTCGCTTCTACACTACTCGCCCAAGTCTTATATAACCCGAGTTCAATAGGCATTTGATGGAAAGGTGATATATTTATACGTTTCTCCGAGAATCCCTTATTAACCCATTTCGAGCCAACGCCTTCTATACCGAGTAAATCCTCAATTACACGGTTTTCGTTTTCTCCTCCGGTTTGATCCCGCCTGTTCATAGGCACATAATTTTCTTCACGCCACATAGGTTTATTAAACATATCAATACAGGCGCGGTTAAGCCTTTCTCCATTCTGGTCATAATCCTGACCAATAGCTTTTTCCAATTCCAAAAATTTTTTATTCTCTTCTTTATTAAAAAAATCATGTGCATAATCCATAACCAGTCTTATGCGTCCCTCGGCCAGGTTGCCAAACTCCGACATTGATTTTTCAATATCTCTTTCTTTTTCAAATTGAGCTCTTTCCTCGGCATTGGAAAGATTCCCATAAGCAATAGCACGCCTGGTAAGCTCATTTTGCGATCCCCGTCGTATATATAGTAAATCATCAACGGTTAACTGCCGTCCCCGGTTTCCGTAAAAAATATCAAGATCTGTATCAAGTCCCGGAATATCAATTGTTTGATATAATTCATCAAGAGTAATCTTATTTTTTACCATTACTTCATCAATTCGCTGCTGTCTTGTCTGTAATGCCCGATGTTTTGCATTATAAGCATCATTTTCTCCCCAATACAGCAGGGATGTATAAATACCCTGCCGGCCGCCATCCATGGCTGTAGTGAACCGCCTAAGATTTGCGTCAAAAAAATTATTTGATAAATTATTTTTTATTTTTCCGGATGCATACTTACCAATGATTTTATTGATTTTTACCTGTTTACGTTTTTTCTCTTCCACGGAATCATCATCATTTATTTCAATACCTGTAGTCCTAATAGCTTTTTTAACCTGGTCCCTAAACCGATCCCGTAAATTACTTCGAGCTTCGTTTCTGGCCGCCAACTCATGTTTCCCTTCGATAGTTAAACGGTCAACTGCCGCTGCCAATTCCTCCGCTTCTGTAATTGACCAGGCTGCCAATGGTTTATTAATAAGCCGGTTATATAACTCCTCACCCAGATCTTCTTTCATCTTTTTAGCCAGATTCTCACCAAGTACATAATGCATCTCACCATTAATAATTTGTTCTTCAATATCAAGCTGAATAGATTCATCGTTCTCCCTGGCAAGTTCTACAAGTCCCAGGTCTGTAATCCAGTCCTGTTTTGGCATGGCTTTTATAAGGCTTTCTTTCTCTTGGTTCGAAATAAAGTCCCATTCTTTATCAAGGATTTTAGCGATCCTGTTTGCTTTCTTGCCGGCCGCTGTTGTTAATTCTTCACGATAGGCTTCATCAGTTCTCCATCTGGACCAAATTTCCCGGATAAGCGGACCTTCCTTTCCGCCAATCCATTTATTAACACCTTCAATAAGTGATGGTTGGAATATGCGTTGTATGGCTTTTATCATTGCTGCTTGATCATATGCGAAATTTTTAAATGACACATTCCTGACTATCCGCTTGATAAGCCGTTTTTTTAATTCTTTAAGAGCACGCATAGCTCGCATCCGGCGTCTAATCCCGGTTTGTTTAATACGCTCCTGCGACCGCGCTTCCTGCCTGGCCATCGATTCCCTGATGTCAGCTTCCAGGGCAGAACTCTTTCGATAATCTTCAAAAGCCTTCATGGCCTGGTCATAACTTGCCTTTTCAAGCCGCTGTTGCTTTTTATATGGTTCAGTAATTGAGCGGCCTTCTTCAATTAATCTAGCCGTTTTGTCCTGCCGGTCACCCCAGGCTTCTTTCATCTGGAGCATTTTTTCATAACGGTCTGCCAATTCACGTTTTTCATGATTGGTAAACCGGGCCCAGTCTTCTCCAATTTCAGCTTCCAGTGCTGTTAAAGCATCAATATTTGCCTTTTCCCCAGTTTCAATGCCTTTAATATATGCCTGAACCCTGGGATCATCACCCATAGAAACATCGCCGGCTTCTACCCTGCGAGACAATTCTTCATCTCCCAGTTCCCTGGCAATACTGCGGAGCGTTTCCTGTATATTTTCTCTTTCACCTCTGGGGTCAGCCAGGCGGGATGCCGGTTCGCCATTTTCGGCTCTGGGCCCCAGGTCCTCAAGATACTCATTCTGTCCCATTAAGTCCGCAAATACAGCCCTATAATCTCTGGGAGCTTGCCTGATAAGTTTCTTAAGCCGTTCATATTGATGATTTGTAAGGGCAGGCCCATTGACAGCTTGTGCTGCGATACCTTGCCAGGTATTCCAGTTAGGCAATTCCATTTTGAGCCGGGACTCAAGGAGCCGGTTCCGGTTATATTCGGTCCTGTCCTCACCTTCCATCGGCTCAGCTTCACGGCTGTTAACAATGTTATTAATAGTTTTTAATATATCAATTAATTTTTCACGGCTTGTTTCTTCAGCAAGCCAGCGCCGGTCAAGTTCTTCGGCTCTAGTTTTACTTCCGGATGTTTCATCTTCTGCGGAAAAAAGCGTTTGGCTCTGACGAGATATTTTACGGGCATCTTCCCATAATGACTTATACCAGGCATTATCCGACGCAGATACATTACTTCCTTCCTCATTGTTGTCCCTGAATTCCTCCCAAGTATTATATTGAACAGCGTCATCGAGGAGCTGGTCATCAAGGAATTGGAAAAAGGTCTGGGTAATTTTTATTTCATTGTCATCAAAAATTACATAATTATAAGTTCCTTCGCCAGCCCTGCGGCTAGAAGCATCCAGGTACCGGATACCTTTAATACCATATTGACTTAATAACAATGAAGCCCTTTGCTCCGGGTTCGGCGATCCTGCCAGTCTGCTTTCAAAAACAATTTCTTTATAAATGTTTTGACCTTCAGCATTTGGTACTCCGGTGAAATGTTCGCTTAAGTATTGCGCGAATAATTTATTCAAGCTTTCTTTTACTTGTGCTGATTGTTCGGAGAATGTCTTATCCCAGTCAAGCATATGTACATCATCAGGAATATCAACTTCATAAAGCTGACCAGGTTTGTATTCCAGATTGTTTTTTCAAAAAGATTTTTAGCTTGTTCATTTGAGCCAATCAAAGCTGCTATTGTTTTAAATAGACCGTCAATATTTGCCTTAATTCCTGTTTCTGTAATATAATTGGCAACATCCAAAATATTAACATTTCCATTCTGCTGCTTTCCTTCTTTCCATTGAATAATTTTATTCAATAACCCACTATCTTTAAGCAGTGATAATATTCGTCTTTCAGATTCAGGATTGGTTAAACTTGATAATTCAACAGTAGTATTAGATAAATTTTCATAATAATATTCGGCAATTTCTTTTTTACTTGCAAAATAATGCCCCCAACCATAAGCCTGTACTCCCTCTCCGGTACCTATTTGATTACTGTTAAAACTATCAAATCGATAAGGACTCCAGTGATAAGCAGCCTGGAATAAAGTCTGCATCAGTGTACCGTCAGCCTCGTTTCTGGCAATGCCGGCATTGCCCAGGGCTGCCTGGGCTTTATCATGCTGTGATGCAGTTTTACTGCGTATTATTTTATCATTGGCAGTTTTTACTTCATCAATCCTGGCCTTAATTCCCAGGTATCGGCGGACGATATCTTCTTTGCTCTCCACAGTACCGGCAAACATATCCGCCTGCCCCCTGGATGCCGCTTCCAGGACCGAGTTAAGGCCGCCAATAAAATCACCAAATTCCTGTTGTTTGCCTTGTTCCAGGACACTGGCCAATTCGATAGCTACCTGGTTCTTTTGACCCATAAAATCAAAACCTTGCTGGGATGCCCAGTCCTGGACGTTCTTAAAAGTCTTTTGATTTTGATCAACTTCCAGGGCTATCCTGGCAGCCTCATTTACCTCCGGCATAATCGAATATTCACCCATGGCCCGGTTCTCTATAAGTTTAGGCAGGGCCTGGATCAGTTTCCGCCGAATAGCCTTACTATTATTTAACGCTCTGATATTTTTTTCCTGCAGGACAGCGCCCAACAGTACATTTTCAAGCAGTTCCTCGCCGGCGCCGGTAATACCTGTATCCGCAATAAAAAATTGCGGCATATCATATTCACCAATAAGTCCGTCATTCCGTACAGTATTAAATATTTCCTGCAGCGCTTTTTTATCTTTATAAAGATCTTCAATACTTTCATGCGCATCTATAACTGCGGCAATTGATATAACCGTTGGATCTTTTATTAATTTGGCCATTTTGACTGCTGTTTCCACCGGGTCCATAGCCTTCTTTGTAGACTGGTTAAATTGAGCAAACAGGGCTGTATCATAATTATCTTTTGCATCAACTTCAAACAAAAGCCTGGGATGAGTAAAATGTCTCACTTGTTCAGCGGAGATCCCATATCTCTTAACTTTTTGTTCCAGTGCCGTACGGTATTTATTATCAGTATTTTGCCTGGCAGCCAGCTTACTGCTCATGGTCCGGTTGTTACCGGATATAACAATACCATCGGTAGATACAACCACACCTTCCAGGGCGCGGCTGTCATAATTGGCGGCTATCCTTATAACTGCCTCTTGTGCCTGTTTATCATTCCGGTAATCACGGTCATTGATGCTCCGGCCGTCAACAGTCGGGAAACCTTTGGTCTCATTGAAGGTTCGCTCATCATGGGATGCGGTCGGGGTCTCGGCTTCGGTCAGAACCCAACGGCCTTCCATTTCTGTTCCATTAATATTTATGGTATCTGTATCACCATATTCTTTAACCGCTGTTTGATATTTTTCACGTATATCATTGAAAGAATCCTGATTACCCTGTATATTATTAATGGAGGGTACAGTAGTGAGTGATACATTGTTCGACTCCGCCGCAGCACCGGCTTCCTCTGCTTCCCCGGCTATTGAAGTTCCATCGATTGATGATCCCAAACTCTGGTTTGTTGAATGGCGCAATATTGCCTGGGCCAGCAAAGGCCTAAATTTATTTAAAGTAAATGCAGATAAAACATTATCTCCGACCGAATTCTTTGAAGTATATACCCAGAATGAAGGGTCCCCCATGTCTAAAGAAGAAGCACTCGCCTGGGCTTCAGCAAATAACAATCCTGTCGCTTTACCATAATACTTCGCTGAAATTTCTTTAAGTAAGTAATCATCTTGTTCACCTGTACGATCGTCAATGTTCCCTTTTTTAACTTCTTTAGAAAGCTCACGCTGTACTTCATAAATTGCATGTCCGCCATATTTTTCTTTTGCATCATACATCTGACTCACATTAAGCTGTATTTCGCCGATGAACCCGTTCGGAGCCTTAATATTTAGCAAAATATCTTGGTACCCGGATTTTGGCGTAGTTTTATACCGGTCTTTTATCCTGACAACTGCTTCATTGGTGGCAACAGATTCCGCCATTCCAACAAGTGTTTTAAAGTCGGATACAACTACTGTAAAACCGACCATATCAAACATTGCATTATATGGCGTTGCTTCTTCTGTATGCTTTTCTTTAGCTCTGTCATCATTTTTTAGGATTGCATTTTCTTCAAAACCAGGCCGGCCCAGAGCTCTATCATCCCACTGTCTGGCCCATGTATTTGCCAAATCTCGTATAAAATCATGGCCTTCACGCGCTTTGGCTTTAAGAGCCTCAAGATCATTTTCTCCGACACCTTCAATTTTTAAATTGGTGTTTTTTTGATCAAGGTTTCGCCTGCTTTCATTCAGGGCTTTATTCTCGCGATAAAGGCGCTGATTCTCTTTTGGAAGCGTTCCAACCCAAGTTTCTATATCATCATATCCGGTGGTGCCCCTTACCTGATTCCCAACTACTTCGCCCATCAAGCCAGTCTGCGCTGTTTGAATGCCGGCAGTATTATTCTTTGCGGCCGATTGAGCTTGTTCACCGCGGTAAAGTTTATCAAAAAAACCTTTAACTTCTGGAGATACAGATCCGCGCCTGGAAACCGCATTATAAATTTTCTTAAGAAATGCAGCGAACTTTTCAAAGAACGATTGCATCTGTGGAGTAGGAGCTTTTCCGTCACGCCGCCAACGTTCAAGATCCTGTGTATACTGTTCCTCCTGGGCTTCTGTCCATTTCCCATCAGCTACCTTCCAAATCCGTTCAGCTTCTGCAAGTAAATCCCCGGATAACCTGCGGCGGTATATATGGCCCATCTCGTGGATAAAAGTAGAAAGATCGGAATTCTTTGTAACATAAATCATTGCCCTAGCATCGCGGGCCAGGCCTTCAAAGGAAACCGCCCCTATTACGTTTTTACCTTTTTTCGATGCTGCATATACATCAGTATTGGCCTGGGTTGTAAATACCTTATCCAGGCTACCGAATTCCCTGTTTACATAGTCTTCAAGTGATAGACTTTCCAGGCCGGCAATGGCTTCCCATTCCGCAGCCATAACATCATGGACAGCCGAATTTTCCCCTGGAAAATATTGTTTGAAAGTATCAATCACACGGTTACGGTAACGGGCGCCAGTAATATTTTCTGTATCCTGGGTTGTATAATAATTGAGCCCTGCCTGTTCTCCAATTGGATTATTCTTAATCAGGGCATCCCGGATATTAACTTCCCGTTCAGTATTTGGTTCCCACTTTATATCATTGCCGGCAAATGTTTCGGAGAACTGACCCCATACCTTGCTGCGGAATTCATCGGTATCCAGATCTCTGCGTGCATTAAATTTATCAATAATAATCGTATTGTCACTTTCACGATGATACTGGATATCAGCGTAAAGATTCCGGCCGGTCTCTACACGCGGATCACCTACTTTGTAAATACTGCGTTTATCATCAAGCTCGGAGTAATACGTATCATCTTTTTTTAAATATGGTGATCCAAGAGGAATTTCTTCATTAGTCTCCGGGTTTACTTCTTGCGCTGCATAACCTTCACCCAAGCCACTGCCGGGCTTAATAGCTTCGGCTTCTTTGGTAATAATAGAGTCCCGTTTGCGGCTCAAATTGTCCCACACTTTATCCTGAGCAACTTTTCTATCTTCCGGAGATAGATTTTTAAATATTGATAACTCTTCTGTAGCTTTTCTATATGCTTCCCTGCTGGGAATAGACTCCGCCATATTACGGGCACGGCGTACATCTATTGCCGCAATGCCTGTCTGCAATGCGGCGCCAGGAAGCCCTAAAACAATAGCAGCAGTGGCTCCTTCAATTCCAGCTTTAAACATTTGAGTCAAAGCTTCCCCAAATGACTTCTTGGAAATATTTTCCTGTAAAATTCTTATTGTTTTTATTGTTTCCAGTTCTTCATCAGATAATTCAAGAACTGATCTGCCATCCTGAATTTCTGCTATCATCCCTTCCCAGCGGGTATTTTGTAATGTAATAGCGATATTTTCAAATAATATACTATCTCCTTCCTGTAAAAATTCTTCTCCAAATTCCGAAGGAATATTTAACGTCCAACCCATCAAAGCTGTGCCTGCATTAAATAAAAAACCATTATGCTGTAATCCTCTAAAAACAGCAGATGATAGCCTGCCCATTACAGCGCTCATAGGTTTACCGCTTATAAGTCTTAAAAGCCCGCCAACGCCCAATCCAAGAGCATATTCCAATACTTGTTCTATACCTGCTGAAATAGCGCCATGGGCCTGTGATAAAGGATAAGCAATATCATGATCTATACCCATTTCAGTCAGAGCCCAATATTCATCACCAGCCTCTATTTTCCTTCCCGCGTCCCAGGCAAAAAGTGGACCAAAATTCATGACTCCAAGTCCGGCGACCTGTCCTAATAAATTATGTAAAAATATATATCCGGAATAACCAAGAGTTTGCACACCTGAACCAAATAAATTTTTAAAAGTTTGAGTTACTTTTTCTCTGGTTGTGCGAGTTTCATTTGGGATTGCATCTTCCAACTGCCGGTTAACTTCTTCAAGTCTTTTAATCTCGGTCTGTAACCATTTCGCGTGATCTGTATCGCCATCTGGACCATTCGCGTTCATGAACTCATATTTCATGTTGCCTATTTTAGGTGTAGACAAACCAATTTGGCCTCTATTTAAAATAGACCTGAGCAATGTAAGTGTTGGCTTTGTTTCGGGATTAACTCCTTCTGATGTCAAAAAAACCGGCAAATTCCCCCTAACATAATCGATTGGCAAACCATAACGATCTGCTATATTCATGGATGCAGCCAGGCGAAAAAGTTCCTCTTCATCCATTGATCCATTATCAACCTGGCCTTTTAGATATTTATATGCATCTGTATTGATATTTAAATTTAGAGCCGAATATATCTTTGCTTCTTCTTCCCGTTTTCGTTGAAACTGGTCACCTGCCCTAAGAAAAAATTCCTGGTTTCGGTCAGGATTGTCCAAATGAGAAGGCGTCTGCTGCCGATAACTTTCCAACCTATCAAAAAAATTATCACTCATCTGGAAACGCCAGCCTTTATAATACCTAGCTGCCTCCACTTACTTTCCTGAACAGCCCTAAGCATTGGAACCAAACCGTTCAATATCCGGTCCCAGTCAGCGGCCTGAATCATTACCATTTTACTGCCATTCGCTGGATTTATACCTTCTTTTAAGAAGTCATCTGATGAGTAATTTATTTTCATTTTGTTGAATAAATCTCTTCTCTGTTCAGGATCCGAAGTATTTCTTAATTGTTCAAAGTTCTGTGATAATGATGTACTTGCGCCAGTTCTCTGATTTTGAGTTGTTGTTTGACCCGAGTTGGCTGTACCCTGGTTTGGTACATTCCGGTCATATAATTGTAATGCCTCCGGCAGTGAACCATCCGGTTTGCGATACTGTTTCTTTAAGAAATCAATATAATTTTGTACGCCATATTTATTAATAAATTCATGGCGCATCATAATATCATCAGATCTACCTTTATACTCTCCGGGCATTTGAGCCGGATACCCGCCAATTTCAAGATTTGCAAGCCTGGATGCGTCTCTGTTATCATATTCAATCTGATAATTCCTTTCCCTGTTATATTCTCTTGCGGCCTGGTCAGCAGCCCTGTTCTCCGCAGCTTGGTCCAGAAGTGTTCTATTTCCCCATGTACCATTAAGACCAGTCCGTTTTTCCAGATAGAGTTTTTTATTTCTGCCGTCTCCATCAACCACCAGACGATACCAGGTACTTCCGCCGTTATATTGAAACTCCGGAGCCGCGTCTTTTTCATAATTGAATTTATCTTCTCTCGGTTTAGCCACAAGTAAGGAAGAATCAATTCCTGCAGCGGTTGCAATCCTCTGCCCTATTAAATCCCATGCTTCAGAAACTTTTTGTCCAACAAGTCCGGTATTCCCGATTGGACCAGGCAGGGTAATGAGTCTGCCTTCATAATCTGTATGCATTATATTTGGGTTTTCAAGGGCCTGAACTAAATCAATTAAAATTTCATCGCCCTGTTTATTGGTTGGCTTTACAAGAGCTTGAACGGTCTCACCATTAATAACTCCCAGCATATCTGTTACGTTTTGCAGAAAATTAAGCCCCTGGCGTTTGGGATCACGCCAATCATAAGAAGTTATTGAATCCCATAAACCAGACAATACCGCTCCTCGGGCATGATCGGTAACTCCCTGATATTTTTTCCCCATCCATAAATCATTGCCTGTATTATTATCTTTTAAATTATCAAAATATCTCTTTGCCATATCCAAAGCAGTCATGGCTTCTGGAGTCTGTCCGACTATATCTTTTGCAAAATCCCAGTATTGTTGAAGAACCCCTGCAAATTCAGCTTCAAAAGCAACCTGATCTTTTCCATATCTGCCTTCTGCTCTGGCCCATTCAAATAAAGTGGTACGAAATCCCTGATTAAAATCCTGTAAACTACCGAATATTGTATTGCGGCCGCTTACAACTTCTGTTAATAATTCTTTAAGTTTTCCGGATACGGCTGCCGAATTAATGACATCAGCCATACCTGAAGAGCCATTTTTGTCACTTTTTAAAATAAATGCTAATAAATCGTTATACCATTTATTATATTTATTCCGGTCATCTGGGTTAATTAATGGATTTTTAAAGGATGAAACTTCGGCTAATCCCTGGGCAACCAATTCCAATGAATTAGGAGCCATTGCAGTTACCGCAGTAAGAACATTCCCGTATGTATTTGATATTTGAGCATCAGCCTGTTTCCAGGCTTCTTTTACATACCCGTCCCATATTTTTGATGCGTTTTGCTGGGACTTTTCTTTTATTCTTTCATTTAGTGCGGCAACATCATCAGTAACCGCATCACTCCCTAAATTTTCTTTTATATAATTATCAATAATTTCATTGGTTATACTGCCAGGCATAATACCCATTTCCAGAATTAATGGCTGCAGTATTTTACCTATTACATCCGCATGTTTATCAACATAAATATTCTCATAATTTGCCCAGACTTCATCCGCATATGCTCTTGCGGATTCCATAATCCGGTCATCCATAATCGTTGTATCATGCTGCCGTTTCTGGAAACCTTCTGTTGGTAACTCCCCAGGTCTTAAGTTTTCCCAGCCGCCTTTTGCATCCCATAAATCCAGTGATGAATTATCAAGGCGCTCCCTGAATTTCCCAAATAACTCCTCCATTGCTTCCCCGGGAGTCATACCTTTATTAATAATTGCGTCCCTTACTTCCTTTTGGAAATCTCCAAAAAAGCTGCCGGATCTAGCATTTACAGAATCGGTATAGTATTTTTCCCATGAATATAAATGATTTCCATCGATGAATAATTTATCCCGGCTCATCTGGGTATTTGTCAGTTTATCTTCGGCTTTTCCATCTCCTGCCAATATCATTTGATTACTGGCATTTTCCATGGTAAACCGGTTTTTATTCTGAATTATACGAGTAGCGTTTTCCAGGGCCGGCCGCATTCTGGCGTCATTGGCCGCAAACATATAATCAAGAGATCTTTTTCCATACGGAGTCTTAACGGTACTCAAAGCGTCCTGGTAAAGTTTATTGACCAGTTTTTCATACTCAGGAAGATAATTATCATCATCATTGCTGATCAAACCATTTTCTATATTATTTATAAGACGATTACCCTCTTCCTGTAATTTTAAAAGATTATAACGGTTAAGTTCATCTTCTTCATCTTTTCTCCTTTGTGCGGTATAACTCAAAGCCTGCTGGGTAAAACCTGCCGCGGAATTAAAAGCATCAAGCAGTGATGAATTACCCATTTTTATTTATCCCTGCTTGTAAATATGGTATTCCAGGAATCCCGGTTAATTTTATAATTTTTAAAAAAATCCAAGGCGGTATTTTCAAGGCTCAACCCGCTGGAAGCCCCGTTCATGGCTCCGGTAATATAATCAAAAACTCCAGGCTGTGCGTTCTTTATTGCCTGCTCATATCCCTTCATCTGGAGTCCATGCATATTTTGCGCATAAGTATCGCTTAACGCCTTCGCTTCTGACCTGTAACCGCCAGGTCCCCAGGACTGCCTTTCCCGGGCTATGTCATTTGACTGATTCGAATATTGTGTTGTCATGTTTTGCAATGCCAACGTTGTACCCCGGTTCTGCAGGTCAAACTGTCTGGCAAGCTGGCTGTCGGCAAAATCGATCCTCTTCTGCAAGGTATCACTGCCTTTTACACCGCTTGCTCCCTGTTCTGCTAATGCCATTCCCTTGCTGTCAGCAAGGGATACCTGTGCAGCCTGCTTTTGCATAGCCTGATTTTCAAGATTCAGATTCATGCCGGTAACATCCATACCAAGAGCCTGTGCCAGGCGGCTGTCCTGTAATGCCAGGTTATCTAGACTCTGTTTCCTCTGCAAACTAAACATATTGGAATTGTATTCACGTTCATATTCATAACTCTGACGAGCCATATCCTGTTGCTGCCTGATTCTTTCCTTATCCTTTTCTGATTGCAAAAATGTAGATGCTACGCCAATACCGGCTCCCAACAACCACCACATCACTGCACCTCCGCATTAATGGCAAGGATTTTAACAGGCTCGGGTTCATCATTTGTCAATTCAATCTGCACATCCTCATTCCAGGAACTTGGAAATGAAATTTTATGAACTCCAGTGAACGGTTCTTTTGGATTGGTAATGGTATCAGTTTTAATTTTTTGGCCATTGGCTATAGAAGATACCTGTGGTAAATAACTCTTTAAAAACCGAAATGAAACAGAAGCAATACGCTGCTTGGCCATTTCTGCATTTGACAGGATGGGTAATGTACGAATACTGCTATTATATGGGTATCCTATATAATATTTGGCACCTGGATTCCAGAAGGGATCTTTAAAAGGATTTTTCTTAATATCCAAAGACTCATAAATATTTTCACTCTTTGTATTATTATATAAACAACATAATACAGGAGTTGGTTTTATATTTTTGTAATTATCCCTGACTGATTCAAAATTTTCCTGTGTTACTTCAGTATAATTATCAAGAAATACCTTACTTTCATAGTCAAGTAATTCCAGATAATATCTTTTATTAGTATTCCCATACTCAACCAGCAGATAAATATCGTCATAGCCATTCTCTCCTGGTACAACCGCCAGGCTTCTTACTTTCCCTGTACCGGAATAACGGCTCCAGGCAAATACACCGAAGGAACGGTCATAAAATAAAATTACCAGTTTACCATCTTCCCTGGTTATTATTATTTTTGTATTTGGAGAAGTAACAATATCATAATCAACAACTTCTGATTCCTGCAGCATTTGTCTGGCGAATAAGAGTAAATCATTTGTCCGGAAGTAGTTATCTGCCTCTGGAATATAATATTCCACCAGTCCTTTATTTCCATCCCGAAAAAACAAAACAGCATCGCCAGCACTGGTTGCTTGGAGATATGAACTGCCATAAAAAGAATTCAGAAAAGCACTTATGCTTATCGCTGTGATATTAGATGGAATAATATATTCCGCACTCTCTGTGCCTGCAATCAAATGTTTATTCTGAACCAGCCATCTGATTTTATCATTCCGGTCTGAAGCAAGTTCAAATGTAAATCCATCATCGGCGGTTGGATACCGTTCTTCCAGTACCTTTCTGGTATAAAACGGTATGAATACTGTTTTATCAGCACTTGTTTCTCTTAAAATATCTGCATAAATATTATTAGGAGAACCCCAGTACTCCCGTTTACGAGTAATTAGATTGTAATACCAGAAATCGGTTAGGTTCTGTTTTATTTTATTAATAGCATTATCGAAATTAATACTATTAAAATTATTTTGCCAAGCATAGAAAAAGGCATTATTTAATATACGAATTTCTTTAAGCCAGCTTTCAATTGCTTTAGACATACTAAAATTCGTATCCCTATGACTTATATTTAAAATAAATTCTCTAGTAGCATCAATTCCCCCTTTTTCATTAGCATTGTTTCTTACTATTACTTTTACTTTTGTAACACTAATATATAATGAATAAAAACTTTGACGAAAAACAATCAATCCGCCATGTTCATTTTTTGTTCGATATACAGCTTTTGCTATATCTATATATACTGCAGGATTGTCTTCTGCATTATCTGCAGATGTTTTCCAATTATTAAGTAATTCCAACTCACTCCCAGGGCCTTCAGTTAGAGAAGTCTCGATGGTACTTTGCCTGGACATAGTAATTATAGTTCCGGTTATTGACAAAATCACTGCATCTTTAGGGAAAAATGCATCAATAAAAAATTTAGAAATGTCAGCTTGTAATGTAAAAAGTTGTTCTCCAGATCCTATTACTTCAATTTGATTCGAGTTTTCAGAGATTGACCCTTCAATGATTAAATACTCACGTTGTTCGGTAAGATATCTTTTGTATGTTGAAAAATTATTAATATCACTTACACGGCTTATAAATAATTTTTGTGGACTTGAAAATGTACCTGCAAAAATTAATCTTGAGTTCATAAAAGTAACTGCCCTGGGATAATTAAATGGAGATATCAAATATCCATTATCAATATAAGTTTTATCCATTTCAAAGGTTGTAGGTTCTTTTATGGCTTCCGATACGTTAACGTCCACATTTAGATTTATATTAAATACTGATATACCCAGGTCATCTTCACTATTGCGAGTTATTTCAAATGGAGGGTGGTTTTCATGCACAAATATTATTCTATTAAAATTTTGTGCATGTTGAACAAACGGTATTTCCGCATCTGTATAAAGGAATTCTGGTTTTGCTTCAGTCGATATATTATCATTGACAAACACTTCAACAGGGGCATCCCATTTCCCAACACGATAAACTGTAATTTTTTCGTTGGTAAAATAAAGAATATATGCTTCTTCCCTACTGATAATAAAAGGAATAATCCTTCCGTTTTGCAAATCTGATAAAATCCTTTTTGTTCCTCGGCGTTTTTCAATTCCTCCGGATGGAATAAGGTCAAAATTTTCAATATGAGCTGCGCCCTGAAAATACTGTTGAAGATCGATTCTTCCAAACAAATCTTCTGATAATTCCCCGGCAGAAAAATTGGTAATAAGCATTATCTACCCATCCCTTCTGTCCAAAGAGGAACTTCCTGTATTTTTGCAGCTTTGCTGCTCTTGCTGGCTTTAATCGCTTCCTGTTTTATCAACAGAGCTTCTTGTAAAAGCTGTACATGTAAGGCAGGCTGGGAACTTAATTTCATCGAAAACTTTGCAGCCAAATTTTTTTCTACATACTCATAAAATTTAGGTTCATATTCCAAGGCTATATAATCCGGATAATCATCGTTCGATACAGGATCATCCGGTATTTCGATAGGTGTAATACCATCCCAATCAGGTGGACTTTTAATATCAGCCGGTCTGCCGGACCAAATTATTACGCCGTTTTGTGTCCCTGGAGCACCTGCCGTAAGATATTCCATATCATGTAAATCCCCCGGCCGGCCGGCCGAGACATACGATATTTGCCTTAGCACCTTGCCGTTCGATACATACAATAATTCGGCATCAACAACATTGGTAAAAAGAAGCCGATCCTCTATTAAAAAGTATTCATTATTTTGCAATTCAATGGGTTTTGCGCAGTCAAACGGTATATCATATACGTAACGGAATTTATTATTGGTCATGACCGGCCGGCCGGTTCGGACCAGCTTTTCGCGTTTTCTGCCTCCGGTCCATTCTACTTCAGATAGGGCTTCCAGGAATACGGATAGATAAAACTCCTTGCAAAGCAAATAAATTGAATTTTCTGCTTTTATATCATCATCAACCAGTGGATTCTGGCCAACATCATATAAAGCCCTTTTTACAATCCCCATATCCATATTCACGGCAAACCTCTTTTGAAACTGCCTTCCGGAAACCCGGAAGGCAAATAAATCATATTTTTACTTCTTTAAAATGAGGGATCTTTTCCCCTGGTTTATCGAGGAAAATCAAATCCCCTTCCCTGCGGAACCTGCCCTTATAAACACATTTTTCTAAACATGAGTAAGCATAAGTCTTTGTGTCTTTAGGTAAAGCCTGCTTCGCCTTGCTTTGGCTCTCAGGAGGTGTTCGATTTACATTCTCTGGAGGGCTTTGATTCGGATTTCCCAAAGGCAATTGATTGGATTCTGCCACTCAGTACCTCCTACTTACCAATATAAGTATTAATAATTGCCTGGAGCTTCCCGCCGAACTTGCCTTCTATTTCGGCTTTCAAATATTGATATTTGCTGGCCGGAACAGGCAATCCATATCCTTTTTGGATATCAGCCGATGTCAATTCTTCCCCTGTGACAATTGTGGTATAGGAACCGTTAGCTGCATCAGAGCCTTTAATTGATAAAATAACAGTTCCGCTTGCCAATGGACCGGAGGGAAGTTTCAAATCAACAGTCATCCGTTCAATGCTGGCTTCACCAAGATTGATAGTATTCGGGAATTCTCCTTCTGCGGATGTAACACCAAAATCATTAAACGCGTCATAAATAAAACTGGGCATTTAGAACCTCCTTACGCCACTTCTTCTTCGGTGCTGAGGATGACATCCATACGCCGGCAGCGCAGGTCCCGTACCATAGTAATTGGCTTGCCCCAGGGATCGGCGGCTGTATACACCACATTACCTTTATCCCTTGCTGCTTTATCAAGTTTGATAAGCATTTCAATGTTCGAATACATGGCATATGTCGTAGCTCCCTGCGGCATCCGGTACCTGGTTTCGATTATCAGATCCACAAGATCCTCACCTTTGATATCTGGTGGGATATTACAAATCCGTTTAACCGCATCCGGCGCCCTGACGGCAATCCCGTACTGCGCTTCAAAAAATTCCCGATAAGCTGGGTATTTTTTGGTTGCGTCCTGCGGATCCACAATGTCAATAAGGCCCCGATCAGCCCTGGAAACCCCAACTGAATTAGATCCTTTTGGATAAATCATATGGTATAAATCAGGCCCAACAGCAACCATGTAAATTGATGTGAGAGTGTTTTTATTTCCGGTATTTTTGCCGCCGGCATTAATAACATTTGGATCATCCAAACTATTCCGCCGTGACATAAGGCCCGCGAATTCTGAATCCAGTGTTTCGTCACCATAAATACTACATTCCGCCTGTGTTAACCCCATCCCTTTAACAATGGCTACAGCCTCAGAGGAACGAGCGGCAGTTATATTACCCGAATGACCAAGCATTGTCGCATCAACTTCTGAGTATGCGGACAATACAGCTATGCGATCCCTTACAACTTTAGTCTGAGTCGCAACATTACCGACACCGCGGTTATAAATCCGGTGTTCACCGACAGCCTTAATGTTTCTTTGCAAAGTAACATTAATTGTATAATCATTCGCTTCATACGCGGGTACATCTACGAGCATCTCATTTGTAAGCCGCAGTAATTCAATAATATGAAACGGCTCAGGAGCGTTGGCCCTTTTAACCAGCTCAAGAGCAGTCATTTGATCAGTCATATTAAGTTCAGGCATTTATCCATCCTAATTTGTATATTCAAAAGTTCCCCCATCAAAAATAGATTTTAAAGGAGTACCAGCCCCACTACCCCTGGCAGCTCCGCTCTCGGAAGTCAATTCACCATAAGTAATAAAGGCTTTGATAATTTCCGGGTTACTGCTCAGCCCGGTCTGAGCCAACAAACTGCTTACATTGGGACCGGCAGCAGTCAATCCACGCTTAAGGAGTTCCATCTTCTCGGGGAACCTGGAACCGTATTCTTTTTCAAGAGCAGTTTCAGTTTCTTTGAATTGCTGTTCCCAGGCTTCCTTCGCTTTCTGGGCGCTTTTATTTCCCAGATCCCCAAGGCTTTTGAACATGGCATCAGCTTGAGCCACAGTAAGATTCGCCTCCAGGCATACCTGCGCAAATTCTTCCCCTCGATTTTCCTTGTCTTTTGAAAATTTATAACCTTCTAAAGTTTTAGGTTTGCCTGCTTTCTCCCAGAATGCTGCAACCTCTTCCGGACCTGCATCCTTATCCGGTACAGTGCCCGCGGCCAGCTTCCCTTCCATATCAAGATAAGCCATTGCCAAATCCGGTACTTTCGTGAATTTCGCAAGCCGGCCAGCAAGTTCAGGATTATCTCGTATCTCCGGCGGCAGCTGCTGTGCCCACGGACCAAGAGTAATATTCGAACCGCTGGATTTATCGTCCCCTTTTCCCGTATCCCCAGGGTTCTGTTGAGTCCCGGGTTTAGAATCAGGTTGTACGCCTCCGGCGCCAGCAAATGCATTTTTTAATGAATTAACGTTACCAGGCTGCTGATCTCCTGCATCCGTCAAACCATTTACTTGAGCGTTCCCTGTAACAGGTTCAGCCATATTTATCTTCCTTCCCGGTTCGGGCTGGTTCCAATAATAAAATCTGTAATAGATTTGGTATCATTTATCCCCAATCTTTCCCGGATTAAAAATTTTGCATAGTTATTTAAAGCCTGTTCTTTTTTATTATTTGCCGAATCAAAAAAGAACAGATCTGTAAGAAGCATAACAAGAACTATTTTCCCATCCGGAGTATTAAATACCTGCCGGCAAATTTCTATTAACTTTTTATTCTGCTCCTCTGGAGTCAATCTTTTATCTTTCCAAAACGGCAAGGCAGAATTCTTTTCTATCATAATATTACCCCGCCATTTGTTTATTTAATTCTTCAAGGGGAGAACCTTGCTTAACCGGCTCATTGAGTTTATTCATATTACCCATAATATTTTTTTGCTGTTCCATGGCAGCCGCTTGCTGCTGCGCCTGGGCTTGTTGTTCCGCCCTTGCCTGGCGTATTTTTGCTATATCATCATCTTCCCGTATGATAAATTGGCTTACTCCGGCGCCCTCCATACCGCGTTTAATAAGCTGGTCAAAATCAACCACATCCAGGGCTTCCGCGGTTAAATTCCCCACTGCCCCAACCAAGTTAATAGCCTGGGCAATACCGTTTGTTTCATGATATTTCTTCTGCGCCTGGGCCAATGGACCGGTAAAATCCACTTTCATTTGGGCGCCTGATCCCATAAGAATTACAGGCGGTTGCGGGATCTTACCCTGCCGGTAAAGTATCGTAAAACTTCGCTGGATTATTTTGGTAAGAGCAGAATTTAATTTAACAACCAGGTCAGAAAGAATTGCCGCTTTTTCGCCTTGCAGCTCAACTACTTCGGTAGCAGTCATTTGTTTATTCTGGTTTTCATGCTGGAGCATCAGGAAAAAATCCACGTTAAACCAATCCCGTACCCGGTTTTCAATACTATTGTTTATTTCAAGTGTAATCGGGAAATTAGTACCGGTCTGGATAGGCGTCATTATTTCATCAGGTTTTGTATAATAATTATATCCGCGCGGAACAACATTCTCCTCACCGCGCAATGTATCGGGAACATTCATCGGCGGTTCGGCGGCCATTTGAGCAATTTTAATTCTGGCTTCGTCGATTTTATTAAGCAGCTTTATATCATCCAGAGCATATATAGCAGGACTTTCCCCATACGCGGTCCCGGAAATATTTTCCCAAACCAGGACAGCATACGGAAATTCCTGATATCCTGATTCCAGGAGAATGGAATCTTCTGATTCATCAATATAAATCGATGCGTAAGGCATATTTTTATTACCGGGTGATTCTTTATCAAAAGTCTCCCTGCGGTATACTGCATGCAATATCGTAAATTCATTATGCCATTTTTTCTTATCCTTAAGTTCTTCCTTACGTTTTACGGATAAATTTTCTTCCCCAAAAAAAGCTGCCATATTTTTCAATGTCATGGAAAAATGCCTAAAAACAGTACCGACTTCTTCGTATTCATCTGTTTCGATATATACTTCTGATATCTTATGCGTGGTAAATCTAAGCCTATTTTCTTGGAGTTGCTCATCAATCAGCATTAATGCATGACCATATGTTGCTGAGTATTCTACAAATTTTGATGTTTGCTGATATAAGTTTGACCGTCTGAATTCCGCGTACAATATCCGTTCAACCTGCTCAAGCCAGTCTTTAACACCGTACCTATCAAGCATATCAATGTCTTCCAGGCTCAACTTATGCCAGACAATGTTCGGGGATATCGAATATCCGGTTATGCCAGATACCAGTGTTTTAAGATAATGCGTTGGGCGGGATGTATACCGCTGTGGACGTATAGGGATTTTTTCCAATGGATTATCCCAATTAAAAACGGAAGAAGCAACATACTTCTGGACTTCTTTCCAGTCGCCCTCGCGCTTCTTCCGTTCCTGTCTGAGATATTCGAATTGGTTCTTAAGATCTTCTACAAAGTCTTTTTCGTTTTGCCCTGGCACAGAAATCCCTTTATTAAATCATTTGAGATAATAAGTAATTTCTGCCGGACTTATTAGTTTTTAATATAATGCAGTTAATAAAAAATGTAAAGCGGTTAATTTCAATTATTCATAAACAAAGGTTGCTTTAATTTTTTTTCCACATTTACACTGACTTTCACCTTTAAAACAAAATTCATTACCAAATGGTATCTGTTGTTCTTTCAATTTATTTTTAATTGATTTCGGTATTGAAATTCGTATAAGGTCTATTGGAATAAATTTATTACACTTAGGACATAAGACAACCATATTAAATACATCCATAGGATCCATCTTAAAAATATCCTAAATCATAAGCTTTGACCCGTCCGCATTTTTTACATGTAGCGTTTGGCGCGTCTTTTAATCCGGTTACATCATTTTCCCATATTTGGTCATCAATTTTAATAAACCTGCCGCAATGCGGGCATTGCCTGATGAGCACGAGACCGCTTTCAAACCGGACAGTAGGCGTATTCTCCTTCATGCTAAAGGGTTCCACGAATTCCCCTGCCTTTGCTTCCCGAAGTTCCAGGAAGCATTCTGCCGGCGCAGTGCATTAACAGGCTTATGTACAAAATCGCACATAACCGCATATCGAGTTTCATCATAAATATGGTCTTCGAGTTTTGAGTCAATATCTTCCGGCCTATGAGGATCAGGGGTAAGAGTCGGAATAATCCTGATAAAATTGGTACAAACGTTAAAAACCATAAGCATAGGCCGGCTGTCTTCCCCCATGCTTATAAGCATTTGATGGAACATTACAAGACCGTTTACCCTATCATTATTACCAGGAATCATCTTAAACCCTGCTTTTTGGAACTTCTCGGCTACTGTAGGACCGCTGTCAGTCTTGCCCCATATAGCGGGATCAGCCACACATTCGGTTACGCCTTCTGTTACCGCATCTGCCCAGGCTTTCTCTGCCACTTCTTCTGCCCCAAGTTTTAATCCAGTATTTCTGTTTTCCTTGCTGTAACCATACCATTCGCCATATCGTATCAATCTTCCTTCAGCATCAACGGCCCATTTACCCAAGCTGAACGGCTTGCTATACCCCCAATCCAGTTAATAAAACCGTTTCCACATTCCGGCAGGCAAAGCAAAAGGTTTAACTACATGCTTTGCTGTATTAAATTCTTCAAATACCTGCCCCTGGAATATATTCCAGTCACCTTCAAGTAAGGCTTTACGAAGATATACAGGCATTAATTCAAGCCGTTTTTGATACATTGGATCCTGCTGCATTAATATTTGATTATCTTGCAGGAGCGAAGGAATAAAGCAACGTGTTATTCCAGTATTTCCAATCCGGTATACTTTCCCTGGTTCTTTACCGTCAATAAACCGTTCTTTAATCCATCCATGTCCGCGCCCGCCAGGATTTGCAGTCCCTCGGATATAACAAGGAGCGCCAACAGCGCTCCTTAAACGGCTCATCATATATTTCCATGGATAATCAGTAGGATAATTTCCCAGTTCGTCAAATCCAACCCAGGTATATTCCTGTCCCTGGTAACGTGTTACATCATCGTCAGATTCAAGAAATCGCATTTGTAACTGCGACCCTGGCGGAAATGTAAAAGTACGGTTTGCCTGATTCCATGTAGCACGAAGCGGAAGATATAGTTCCTTGGCTCTAGCGATAATAGTCTCTAGTTCGGGATATGTTTTGCGAAATAATACGCCCCGCCAGGCTTGGCGCCAATCATTTACATGGGAAACGAAATCTGCAAGCAGAAAATCACTTTTACCCCCGCCGGCTGCGCCGCCAAAGAGTAATTCAAAAGCGTTATTCGACAGCGCTTGCGCTTGCCGCGGCTGGGGTTTCCACAGTTCCTTCATTAATTTCTTCTAACTCCATAGTGTCAAACAATTCTTTTTGCACTGTTTTAATTACAGACACATCACCGCGGTCAATTTCAGCCCGCAGAGTTTCAATTGGTTTACCATCGATACGGTCAAAAATATATTTAATCGCGACCAAATCTTTACTTTTTAACGCAAGTTGCCAAAGGACTTCGGCAAGAGCATCACGGTTTGTCTTGCCGTTAAATGGGCTTTGTTCATCTTCGATTTTCCTTGCCCCAAATTTGGCAAGGTATTCGGTTAACGAATTATTCTTGCGCGGCCGGCCATTCCTGTTATTAGTTTGACCTTTGCTTAACGACATAAAACCTCCTTAAGGAAATCTTTCTTTGTTTGTTTTCCTTTGTAATTTTTTTCCAGTAATAAATTATTATTACCATTATTTATAAATGTCAAATGATAATTAATTATGACTGAATAACCCTGAAGTACTTTTAAAATAACTTCATTTTCATTTTATTACTTTTATTTACTCTGTAATTCCTATTAATGCTATTATATCCTTCGGCTGTAGTACTGTAGTACTTTGTGTAATTATTAAATTTATATAAATATTTTTTTATTCTTTTTTATACATAGTTAATTAATAGCACAAAGTACTACAGTACTACAGGAATTAAAATAATTCCTTATAATATAAAGAATTATTGGCTGTAGTACTCCTGTAGTACTCCTGTAAAAATGTAGTACTTTAAATTAAATTGATTCAAATAATGATTTATTTTTGAAAAAATCACGAAAATAATTAATTTTTTCTATTGAAAATACCATCCTGTAGTACTGAGGACATAGCTATTACATGGCAGGTTTTTTGAGAAAAAATAATTTACGTATTTAATTAATTTTTAACCGCCGCTGTCATCCCAAATCCGTATGGCAATGTCATTATAATATATTCCCTTTTCCATACGTTTTTTATTTGGTAAATGCACAGATACTAAATCGCCGAATTTATTCTTACCAATTTTTTTGGAAATACCTTCGCCTTCCTCCCACTGCCTAAAGTTTTTATATAAATCCGTAGCGCTTACATCTTTACCAGGCGCTTTTTCAACACGTTCTTTTACATACCGGCCAACCAGGTCCTCGCTTTCCAGGAATTCACGGCTTGCATCATCAACAACTTTACAACTCGGAAAAGCCCGCGGACCGCCTCCGGCTTTAAAATACTCTTTTGCGAAAAAAATTAATAACGAAATAATCCCTGGGGCCTCTTACAGGAGTGTTTTCTCAAAATTCGGGATTTCTTCGTGTTCTTTTATAATGTAATCGAACGGCACCATTCTAAGCCGGCGTTGTATCGCCATACCGGTTTCTTTCAATGTCAACCGCGGATTACTGCCGATATTGACTTTTACCATAGACTTAAACGCAAAACCCTTCTGGAATTTACGTTTGGCGCTTATTGTATCCCCGGATGTAATAGGTTTTAAAAGTTTCATGTTAAGGCGGCCTTCGGGCGCATCAGAAAGTATACCTAGCCGAATACCCGGCAGTTCAGCAAGGTCAAATTGGCTGCCGAAACGGTTTTCTATTATTACATCTTCCGGAATCGGGGCGCCATAATCCCCAAATAGAGACAACATTAATTTCAAAAGTACAGATTTACCGTTCTTTCCCTGGCCATGGAAATTTAAAAAGAATGATGCCCCGCTGTCTCCGGAAAGACAATAGCCAAACCAAAACAGTATATAAAAGGCCAAATCTCCCCTTTCAACCCCGTCTTTACTCGTTACTTTATCAAGGAAACTTCTAAAGTTTTTCGGAGTTGCAGGCATTCCCGATTCTTTATCAATCTTTTCCGCCTTGGCTTTGCAATACATCGATTTGGAAAGATAATCCTCAGGTACTGCCGGCCTGCAGGTACCTTTGCGTAAATCGTATACGTCCCCTTTGCAATTAAGCAGGTAGGGATCGGAGTCAAACATCTTCTGTGAAATAATTATGCTTTCATGTAATTTTAAAATATTTTTTACTGCATTTACGCCGTAAGAAGATAAACACCTAAACGCAAACCGGAGTTCTTCATTCTGGTTATTCATTGCTTTCTCATACCGCAACTCCCCAAAATGTGTAATAACGGCCTGCAGCGCTGACTCCGCGTAAGGTTCCTTCCAGCATCCATCTTCCGAATGATAAACCATCCAGCCAATTTCCGGGCAGTAACGGAAATAACGTCCGCATGTATCTACAATTGCCTGGGCCTGGTGAACTTCCGCCAGATCATAACCATCATAAATATCAAATGTTTTGGGGATCTGGTCTATAATAAAGCCTGCCAGCCTGCCTGCTTCAGTGTCAACACGCAGTTCGGATCGCTTTACTTTTTGACCTTTTTTTATATAGTAATTGTCAGCCTTTACCGCAGAAACATCACTCAAATTATCCCCTCTTTATAATTTGTTTGGGTGTACAGATTTAAATAAAATTTTTGCAAAATTATCTACCTGGAATGAAACCGAGTAGATATCCAGGACTTCCTGTACAAATTTTTCCCCGCCGGCTAGCTTAAGCACACCAGCATTTTTGAGTTCCCTCATAAACCAATTATTCGGTTTTGCTTTATCTTCACATTCCTCCAAATTTATCTCCTTACCGGCATCCTGCTGTTCTTTTAATAAAATATCCAGCCTGCCTTCAAAATTCGGAATATCGATTTCCATTAAAGCACGCCAAAGTATTTGATGCCGGCGATCCTTAAAAACCCGCCAGGAAACATGATCATATTTAATTTTCGTATCTGCCCAGTCAGATGATCCAAGATCCGCCATTAAGGCTGATAAAAATTTTTTTTCCATTTCCAGACGGCTCATATAATGTTTCTTTTTGGGACTTATCTTTTCGTTCATTATTTTTTGATATTCGTCGAGAATATATTGTTCATGCAGTTTTTGGGAATCATTATTTATATTTTGCATTATTAATCCTATTTTTAATCATTACCCCTCCCAAAATCCCTTTCTATTTGCTAAGGCTGTACAGCCTACGGGCTTATTTTAATTTTTTATATTATTTATTAATTTTTGATTTTAAACGCTTAGGTTGTACAGTTTTTACATTGTTATTTTCAGTCTGTTTTTTAGTATATTTGGCTATATCTGCTTTGGTGAGCGGATATTTTTTCATCATTTGAAATGTTGCGTAATGCGCAAAAGTTGACGCCGGAGTTTGTCCGCCATGTCCCTTGGCTCTTGCGTACAATGTAATTTCCTGATACTCGAAATCATCAACAGAAAAGCTGATAACAACGCGCTTCGGTTCAGTCATGGTAATCTCCTAACCTGCTAAATTTTATCACATATACCCAGGGATTATTTTCCCAAAGAAAACCGGATTTTACATTGATACGATTCCTTAACCTTTCAAAATTAACACGGTAAGAAGTACACCCAAATTCTGCTGCGCCTTCGGCCTGAATATCCTGATTGGTAATTTCCTGCAATCGTTCAATGTGAACAGATTCGACTTTCAGAAATAACCTGGCATTTTTACGGCTTAAAAAAAGAGGTGACCGCCAGCCAGTAATTTCATCTTCCATATGTTCCCAAAAAACTCTGTTTCCGCAAGTAAAATCTTTAAATTCAACCGAAGCACTCCATTTGCCATCTATGAAAGTAAAATCAACCAGACGCCAGGTTTCCCGAACCCAAAGAACATCTCCTTTTTCATATTTTGGTTTAAGTTGAACAGATTCACCTTCATCAGTCTCAATCCATATTTTTTCATAATTATAATATGGCGGTATTGGCGAAGCAGTCTGAAAACCTTCAATGGTTGTGTAATTTATACCATCTTCGTTTGGCTGTGGTTTGATAACCCGTCTTGTTTGTGTTTTACGGCCTTCCAGAATTGCCTTTACCATTGGACTTGAAAAAATGATAGGTTTTTCTTTTATGGAAATCATATTATCCAGCCCAACGCACCCGGGATCCGACAAAGGGATACCTGGCTTCCACCTCTTCGAGTTTTTGTTTTATGAACTGAAAATTACCAGTCATACTGAGCGGGACCCAGAAATCTGATACACTGATACCCTTGGGAGTATCAACTTCGCACCGCAAAAGAACCGCCTTCTCGGTCCGAACCATAACCTCAAAAATCTTCGAAGCGTCAAATCCAGGATGAAGCCGTTGTTCCCTGGCTGCAATGGCAAATGCCTTAACCCCGGCCGGAGTAAGCCTGCCGTTCTTATGCCAGCGCTTTTGTACCCAGAACCGTATCCCATCTTTTTCCAGCAGCCTGGCTTTTTCTGTTTCTTTTACTACAGTCATATAACCTCCACGCCCTAACGGGGAGCATAGCCCTGGTAGGCCAATTCCTTTTGGACTTTTTCAACAACGTCCAAAATCCTGTAAGCCATTGCCTTCTGGTTTTCATGGGTATCCGCATCGGATGCGCGGTAGGCATCATCAAAAGTCAATCGTTTAAAAAACAAGGCAAGAAGATATTTTTCGTTTTTGTTTAAAAAATTCATGTTTCCTCCTGTCAATCATTTATTTTGTGCTGCAGCCGAACCAGAGTTTAATAAATCCTCAGCTTTTGCGTGCAATTCGAAATCCGCAGATGACCGATTGCGGAATGCATATGTATCGCAATCTTCCCGGCTAAAATACAAAAGCTTGCCATTAGGCCGATAACAGGAAATTTTTTTTGCGGAAACCATGTTATACAGCGCCTTCTTGGAAAGCCCCAGGTATGCAGCCGCTTCCTCTGCATTCATTGGTTTAAAATTCGACTTCATAAAACCTCCATACATAGAAAAAGAAGCCAGGGGCTCACTACTACCCTGACAGCGGCGCCGGCAGGAACCGCTGCCAAAGATTCAAAAGCTCCTGGCTAACCCCCATATTTTTAAATTCCGGTCCATCCCGGCCGGTAAGGACCGCATAGGGCAGTACCAAAGATTTAAGTGCGGCATATTAAAACCTTGAGTTGCCGGCACACTGCCCATCAAAAAGCAATCTGGAACGGGACGGTAATGAACTGTCACAGGCACAAGGAGGGGAAGTATCGCCTGACCTCTTTCCAAGCCGTTCCATTTATCCATACCTAATAAATCTCCAGTTCAGGTTGAGCCGTTTTATCCTGGGATCTGTCAAAATTTACAATGGCTTCATCCACACGGGCTTCCCAAGCTTTAGCTGTTCGCAAATCCGAACTTTCCCGATGTAAAAAATACTTGTTTTGTGCGGCCCGCATCTGCCGGACTAGGTCAATAAAATCGTTTTGCATTGGTTTTTAACCTCCTTTTGCTCTTGATTTTTTTCAAAAATTGACAAATTTATAAAATATGAAGGAATACAATGTAATCCTAAAATGGGATGAAGAAGCTCAGGTTTGGTTTTGTACGAGTGAGGATATACCAGGCTTAATCCTGGAATCTGGATCACTGGATGTACTGATTGAACGTGCACGTTACGCCGCTCCTGAATTGCTTGAATTGATGGGAAACACGGCTGCCAATAATATTACTCTCACTTTTAAAGCAGAACGCAGAGCTATGGTATTGGCATAATGGTCTATAAAATCGTTCATTGGCTGTTAACCTCTTGAAACTTTATGTGAGCGTTTTGAGTTTATGGAATTTGATGATTGAGCTAATAATCCAAAACGTTTTTTAGTATTTTCTTGTGCAATATATGCTATTTTTATATGAGACATTAAACTGGCTTGGTTTTCTGGATCCAGTTTCTTGAAGATCTCAACTGCATCTTCAGTCATATTAAAACTCCTTTTGTTTGATAATCAATAATAATATTATCGATTATCATAAAATAGTCAAGTAAAAAATCGGAAATCAATATAAATTCTTGACTTTTTTCTGTACTATCGATACCTTTATGGTATGGATGGAATGGGTGAAAGACTTAAACGGATTCGCAAAGAATTAGGTATCAATCAAGGAGAATTTGCGAGAAGACTGGAATTAAGCCAAAGTACATACTCAGCAATTGAAAATGAGAAAGAAATATTAACCCCCCGGAATATTAAATTAATTTGCCTTGAATTTGAGGTAAACACAGATTGGCTCTTACATGGGGGAGATGGACCTATTTTTAATTCAGGAATAAATTCAAATGTTCAGGCTTTTATAAATCTATATAACAAATTATTGCCGGAAACCCAAGCTGAAGTTTTAGATTATGCAAAAAATTTATTAAAACTGCAAAAATATAGAGAAAGTAAGCAAGCGGTTAAAGACCATTTAGGTCAAATTGATAAAGACCTAATTGAAAAACTTGGTCCTGATCAGGAGGAGCTAAAGCAAAAACTACTCGCAATCTTCCAAGATGATGTTGATAAGTCAGAAATATAAGGATTGACCATAAAATCCAGGGAAAAATTTATACCCTTACCCCAACAGGATTATTAAGGAAAATCAGCAACCAGTTAAAGATGAAATCAATAACCGCAGGGAAAAGACCATATTTATCATACACTATTGGTTTAAATAGCGGTTATGGCAGAAGTCCTGAATTATTCTCTACTTTTGGAAAACGCTCTCTACTTTTGGAAAACGCCATAAAGGATATACTTAGTATTGCCTCCTGACAAAAATTCTAAAAAATTCTTGAAAAAAAACTTAAAAATCTTTGAATTCCAGAAGGAATTTTCATATATTTAGATAAGATAATTAAAAAATAGCTTTTTACGAATTTAATTAACATAAAAAAATGTAAGGAGATTACACATGTTTTGGTTTATATTTATGCTTTGTTTCGGAATAATTATTTTTTTCGTCCAAATTCGGCATTCTGTGAACAAGACAAGATCTAAGCGAAATAGAAATTTACCCATAACCAATACAGCAATATTACAATACAGATTTCACCCAAACGAAAAATTTAGTTTTTCGTCCTTTAAGCCCGCAATAATGACTGTAGGAGGATTAATTTCCCCAAATGGCGGGGCAATGTCATGGTTTCCTTATGGCGAAGTTGGTATAAAAACAGGTGCCCCACCACCGGTAAAGGATTATATACATGAATTATATAACTCAGGTAATAATATTCCGGAATACATTATTACAAAGACATTTGAGCCCATAACCGATAGCGGCCCTTACTTGATGGTCGATTTATATTTTAAAAAAATAGATACCACATTCTCTATAGGTTTTTTAAACGAAGAATGCGGTTTTGACCTTACAGATAGCCATGTTGCAAATTTATTTTTAGCCCATATTCACGAATCATTAACGAAATTTCAATTTTTATATGGATAGGAGATAAATTTGAATTTTTGTTTAACTCAATTTTTTTAAGGAGGTCTTTATGGTAATTGCTTTTGTTTTAGCAATAATAAGCTGGCTCATTTTCAAAGAAATTTGGTTATCATTGTTTATATTTTATTTGGTTACAGGCATTAAAAAATCACGAATATGGCTAGTAATACCCATTAGGTACTTACCTCCCAATTTAAAAAAACAGGATTTAACAACTTTTTTATATGGAATATTTTTTTGGCCAATAATACTCATGGTCAATCAAGGAGATCCTTCCAAAGAGTATTTTATAAATGTAGACAAAGGCATCGAAAAGCTCGTTTAAATGAAACGGTTTAAATGAAACTGATGTAAAAAAAATATTAACAGGATGTGAAATATTATGAAAAAATTACTTTTAAAATTTTCATTGACATTTTTATTAATTTTGTCAGGTCCATTAATTTTTTCCTTGGAAGATTACACTATTGATGAAATTTACGTTGAACTAGACATTGGTATTGCAACATATTATGCTGAAACAAGTGGTACCGGAATGAGCAGTTTCCTCAGATCCTCAAATTTTGGCAAGGTAAATAGATTATATAAAAAAGCATGGCCTTCTGACATTGGTTATGGCAAGTTTGCAATAAATCTTCGATGGATAACAGATGAAATATTTGCTATAGAAAAAACCCCATTTTTATTGGAAATAAGGTTGGCCTCACAGTTTTCTTTTATTTCGGGCACATGGATCCTTGATACTACTTCTGGTTACAATGGCAGGGTATATAGAAAGCAACAATATTGAAATTTAAGAAAAAATGAGTAGATATTTTCAAAAAACTATATTACTCTAAATCAGTCAGGAGGGAACTATGCCGGATATGGGACAATACTTTAACATAGACAACCCTTCTTTTGAGGACAACTTTCATTCCAATGGCCAAGTATACTGGTATGCCTCTGAATTTATACATTGGCTGGGATATAAAGACTATTCCCCAACAATGACCCCGATAAACAAAGCTATGTCTGTCTGTATCAGTATTCCAACAATCATAATGGCGGATCATTTCCGTGAAGAAGTCCGGTTGATAAATGGCAAAAATCAAAAGGATTTTAAACTTTCCCGTTTTGCCTGCTATCTTGTATCCATGAATTCCGATATAAAAAAGGAACCGGTTGCAAAAGCACAGGCATATTTCGCCGCCTTTGCTGCTTCAATTCAAAATTATATACACACATCTGACGATATAGAACGGGTTCCCCTTAGAAAGGAAATTACTGAATCAGAAAAATCCCTGTCATCAACTGCCAAAAAAGCCGGCATAGTGCGGTATGACATTTTTGCAAATAAAGGTTATATGGGTTTATATAACATGTCCATTAATAAACTCAAGCAAATAAAAAATATACCAGAAGGCGAAACCCCTCTTGATTACATGGGCGCTGAAGAATTGGGCGCTAATATTTTCCGGTTAACTCAGACTAATGCTAAAATCAAAAGAGAAAACCTCAAAGGTCAACAAGCCCTGGAATCTGCTGCATATAATGTTGGAGAAACAGTACGTAAAGCAATTCGGGAAAATGGTGGAACAATGCCGGAGGATTTACCCCCAGAAGTCCATGTTAATAAAATAAAATCAGAACTAAAAAAGACAAGTAAAGAATTCAGTAAAAAAGATAAAAAACTTATTCAAAAAAAATCCTAAATTTTAAACCATCAAGTACGGGTTTTGAGGAGTAAAGCAGGATTGTCAGCGGCAACCTTAAGCACATCAGCCATGATACCGGTACAGCCGTATCCTAATGTTTTGTATTTATCCAGCACATCAGGCTCGATACGAATAGTTACTGCCAACCGTCGTTTTTGGCGGTTCATTTTTGCCCACTGCATGGCAAACTCTTTTAATGCTTCCGGTGTGGATTCAGGGCTGTCATCTGTGTATAAAATCGAATACTTCGCCGCTTCTTTAAGTTCTGCCCGTATCTGCTTTATTTCATCTGCAGATGGCTTTTGACCAACCTTTACCGTCGATTTGATAATACCCATTGTAACTCCTTCGTTCTGTTTTATTTGCATGACGCGCGGAAATAAAGAAATTATTTCCAATTCTCCGGAAGTAACACCATTCTTCGAGCGTATAGAAAAAAGGATACAGGAACACCCCGAACTTGGATTACCAGATACCTGCCTGCTTAAAAATGGAAAATCAGTCACTTGTTATAAACAAAGCATTGAGGTATGCCTCTTTTCTGGAAGAATCAGGTATGGCAGGAAACAATTTTAAAACTAAACATTGACAAATGAAAATAAATCAGTTTAAAATTTGAAAATGCCAGAATTAAGCCGGTTTTTAGGTATTGTGGTTTTTATGTGTTTTAATGACCATAATCCTCCACATTTTCATGTTGAATATGGGGAATATGCAGCCACCATAACCATTAAAGAACTTGGAATCCTGGAGGAAGATTTACCATCTCGAATTCATGGTAATGTAGTTGAATGGGCTTCAATGCACAAGCAGGAATTATTGGATAATTAGAATTTACTTCAATCGACTGGGCAATATAATAAAATACTGCCATTGGTATAAAGCAAAGGAGCCAAAATGCTTGGTATTATAAAAGTTGCATTACAAGGTGATTATACCGTTTATGTGGAATTTAATAATGGGCAAACCGGTATTATTAACTTAAAAAATGAATTGGAAAAAGACCATAGGGAAATTATTCGTGAATTATTGGACTTGGAAAAATTTAACACAGTGAAACTCTGGCATCATACATTATCCTGGGATAATGGTGTAGATTTCGCACCCGAATACTTAAATGAAGAAATGCTAGCACAAAAATAACGTATAAAGTTAAATATTATTTTTCTTATAAATCCATCAAACTTTAAATCCCACTGTAGGCAGTGCCTCAACAGCCTCCCTTTTAAGCTGATCAGTCACCTGGGCATAAATCTGCGTAGTCTTTACATCGGTATGCCCCAGGAGTTTTGACAGGGTAAAAATATCGACTCTGGCCAGTAAAGACTGGACGGCAAAGGTATGACGGGCAGTATGCCAGCCGATATTTTTTTTTACTCCGGCATCATTGGCCCATTGTTTAAGTCTTAAAAAATGACAATGGGAGACTTGGCTTAATTCCTTAAAAATTGGTGAACGATAATCATGGATCATCCCATCATTTATCATATCCCAGGCTGTAGAGTTAAGAGGTATACATACTTGCTCATCTGTTTTTTCCTGCCTTTTTACCAACTGCAGCGGTGAGTATTCGATATCTCCCCAGGTTAACGATTTTAAGTCCGAGATACGCAGACCAGTGTTGCAAGCAAAGAAAAAGGCTCTTCGGACTTCATCGCCCTGCGGAAAATCCAATGGAGTTTTAGCCATGGCTTTAAGTTCATCAGCATTTAACCAGATACGTTTCGACTTTGGCGTTTTTAATCTTTGGACATTTTTTGTAGGATTTTTGGGAATAATATTTTTGCGGACTGCTGTGTTAAGCGCTGTCCTAATTACCCTGGTATAGGTTTCTGCGGTACTTATTGCAATCTTCTCCAATAACCATTTTCTAAAATTTTCAAACCAGGTCTCGGTTATTTGAGCAAGCTGAATGGTAGTTCCTCCAGGGTATTTTTTTAAAATACTCAGGACAGATCTAATAGCTGTACACCTGTCTTTTTTTTTCTGGGTATAGGTTTTGTCGATAAATGCATACAAAGACTGTCTGCCGGCAATAGAATCTACAATACCCCATTCCTCGGTAAAAACCTGCTGGGATCGTTTTGCCAGCGCAATTTTTGCCAGACGCATAGTCTCTTTATCAACAGCTTTGTCTCCGGTAATAATAAGCCCGTTAAGCTTCTCCCTTGTTCTCTTGCCGGCATGATAAATATCCAGGTATACCTGACTCCGGTTGATCCATATATTTACACCCATAAGATCTCCTATAAATCTGCTTACATACAGCTTACAAAAAAAGAGTAATACAGGGAACTAAAAAGCACAAGGGGGAAAATGTTTTTTATTTAATTCTATATATTATATAGAATTATGAACATACGGGAACTATTGGGAACTACCGGGAAATAGCGTTAGAAGTTGTAGGTATAGTATTCATCGCAGTCAGCGCATTCCTCCGGGTAATTTCCTTTGGTATGTTGGATATAAAGATCATTGCCGTACATAGGTTCAGCGGACATCCAGATTTCCTGTAAAGGCCGGGTAAATGCATTGAACCGGTCCACAGTCCCGCCGGAGTCAAGTATTTCACGGCAGCGTAAAACAGTTCCGTCAAGGGCAATGTTCATATCCCTCATCAAATGCCAGCAGGGACGCCGCTGGACAGGCGAAAGATCGGAAGCCTGTAATTTGGGCAGCTTATTGCAGAAGTGATCGTATTTCTGAATAATTACGTGGTTAGCGCTCCCGCTTTTTACGGTTCCCTGCGGCGATTGGGCAGCGGGCGCTTCTTTCCAGTGCCGGTAAAACGCCTCAATATCGTCTTCCGCGCCCTTAAAACGTACGGCCTGAACATAGGCGCTGCCGGGGAAAAGCTGCAGGAGCTGATTGGCACAATCGGCAGCCTCGGTAAAACCGGAACCGCGGATTTCCCTGTAGCGGTTGGGATCAAAGGCATCCAGGGAAACGACCCATGACAGCGGAGAAGCAAGCAGATTACCGGCCCGTGCTGCTGCGTTTTTAGCTTCTGACGCCAGAGTTTCCAGTTCCGAAGTTTTCCAGCCGACGCCAGATGTTTCAATTACAAGCGATAATTCCGGCCGCTGCAGAACCATGCGGATCAAGTCCATTTTTTGGGGATGGAGCGCCGGTTCGCCCCAAAGCGACATTGAAATAACAGCATCACCGGAAAAATCAACAATTTTATCCAGAAGCAGCCTGAATTTTTCAGGCTCCATTATAGCTTTGCCTGACTGTCCCCTGCCGGACCACGGACAAAAAGAACAGGCCTGGGGGCAGGCTTCGCAAACCTGGATATTGTAAAAAGCAGGCAGAGTACGCAGAAGTTCCGGATTTTTTTCTATGATCGCTTCGGCATCCTGGGCTTTTGGAAAATTAACGCTTGCCTGCAGCCAGCGGTTGAGCAGCAGAAGATTGCGCCTGGAATCTGCTGCAAGGCATATCCGGTAGTGTCTAAGGTCAACCGGAGAAATCTCGGTTTCTATGTCAAATGCGTTAATGTCTTTTTGAATTGCCTGGAAAATTGCGTCCCTTTCTACAGGTACATCGCCTTCTTTATCAATATTGAACAGAACACCGGCGGTTCCGGCTGAAAGAAGTTCCGGCGCGAATCCCAGCGGGTAGCCGTCCGCGTAGGAATATTCGGCCGCATAACGGACATGACGGTCCGTTAAGGCGGCGGCCAGCGCCGGATCGAGGAAGGGGCAATCGGCCCAGGCAAAATAAGCTAAATCGTAACCGGACTGTTCGCGGGAAATTGCGTTTAATAGTTCTCTGCGGGTCCATTTTGGGGAAGTTACAAGAGAAAATTCCTTTACTTTGCTTTCGCAGCCGGTTTCTCCGGAAAAACCCGGGTAATCCATGCCCTCCCGGCCCAAAAGGACAACTTTTTCTGTAAAAGGAAACAGCTGTGACTGCCGAACAGCCAGATCGAAGCTGCTTTTTTCCAATCCTGCCAGGGGAATAAACGCTTCTTTGCCAAGGCTGCCGCCGTACAGGACCGTAATGGCTTTCATATACAAGTTTTATCGGCAATTTAGCAAGCTCATTTTACGGTTGAGTAATAAAAAGGTAGTCGCAGACCTTTGGTCTGAGTCCATAATGTGTCTACATTATGGACAGACATTATTTTGAAACTTTACAACAGGGACCGGACTACTTTTTGGGCAAGTTCCAGATTTTTGGTATTTGCGACCACAAAAACGCCGATCTCCTGATCCCCGAATATTTTTTTCATTTGATCGTTACCGGTTATGCTTATACCGCAAACCGGAGTTTTTTCTCCGGTCGGGACGGGCTGGTAACTGTCTGTATTCAGTATATCAAACGACAGGAGCCGTGTTCCAAGGGCAGATAAATCCTCGCCCGGGAAAAGATCGCTTACATTCATGAACATGCCTGACCTGGCGTTGCGGGCGCCGTTGTCCATGTCAGCTATCATGACATCGAGATCGCCGGTGGAAACAACAGCGGCAGCTTTCATTATACTGGCCATGTTCGCCATTGGATCATTTGATAACTGATTATCATTTTGCGATTCGCCCATGATCATCGGGGTAAACAGGGGGGCTTTGCCGTCAATGCTTAAGTCCGGAATGCTGTTCAATAGTGCGGCGCCGTAATCGGAAACAGCGCTTTCGTTTACATATAACGAACAAAACGCTATTTGAAAAGGAGAAGTTTTATTCCCGCCCGATGAACATCCCAAAAATGTAAATACCAGAACACCGGCAATCAATAAGGCAAATCCGTTTTTTATTAATGCTGATTTATTTTTCATTTTTTACCCTCTGTTTGTTTATTATGTTAAACTAACTTATTTTGTTGCATTGCCGAAGGTTGTGCAATGCCTGCCCGCCATGCCGCCTAAAAAAATTTCCCGCCGATCAACGGCTTTTAAATTTTGCCGGTCTAAAATATACTGACCCAATGGACGGCAAGATGACAGTATCTGAACTCACCGCAAAGATCCGCCAAATTATCGAAGGAAATTTTCCGTCGGTTACGGTGGAAGGCGAACTATCCAACTGCCGGCCGTCCAGCACCGGCCATTTATATTTCACGCTTAAAGATTCAGACGCGGCCATATCCGGGATTATGTTCAGAAACAGGCTTGGGTTTTTGAGGTTTAATCCAAAGGACGGTATGCTCCTCAGGGTAAAAGGGAGCCTTTCTGTTTACGCGCAGCGCGGAACCTATTCTATAGTGGCCGAGGAAATGGAACTGGCCGGAGAAGGCGAGATCCTGGCAATGCTTGAGGAACGCAAGAGGAAACTTGCCGCGGAAGGTTTGTTTGACGAAGGCCGCAAAAAACCGATACCCCGCTTCCCGCAGACTGTAGGCGTTGTAAGTTCTCCCACTGGCGCGGCGGTAAGGGATATAATAAATATTATTACACGGCGCTGCGGCGGGATAAAAGTAATAATACTGCCGGCTCCTGTACAGGGGAATGAGGCCGGGGGGATTATTGCGCGCCGTATAGAGCAGGCCAATTTTTGGAAACTTGCGGACGTTCTTATTGTGGGCCGCGGAGGCGGTTCCCTGGAGGACCTTCTCCCGTTTTCCGAAGAAGCCGTTGTACGTGCAATCGCCGCGTCCAAAATTCCTGTGATAAGCGCGGTGGGCCACGAGATAGACTGGAGTCTTTGCGACTTTGCCGCTGACCTGCGGGCCCCTACCCCGTCAGCCGCGGCCGAACTGGTAAGCGAGGACCGCGAAATAACAAGGGAAAAAGTTGCGTCCCTCAAGGCGTCTTTAATACAGACAATACAGGCCAGATTGGAAAATATAAGGCTGTCCCTTAAACCATTTAATCCGGAAGACCTTGAATACAGGTTCCGTTCAATACTCCAGCCAATCCTTGTTAGATTTGACGACGCCAAGGAAGCCCTGCTCATGGATCTGAACGCCAAAGTAGAAGACCTGCGCATAAGGCTGCAAATTGCGGGTACAGCGCTTGAAACGGCAAGCCCAATCAAAATTCTGGAACGCGGTTATGCGGTAGTAACACATGCCGGCGGTAAAACAGGCAAAGCAATAAGACGCAGCAACGAAGTAAAAAAAGGCGAATGCCTGGAAATAAGGCTGATGGAAGGGAAAATTGAAGCGGTAAGCAGATGAAGTGGGGAGTGGGGAGTAGGGAGTAGGGAGTGGGGAGAAAAGTGAAGAGTTTATAGTGAAGGATGATTTATGGCTAAAACTTTAAAGAATATTGAAACCGGCAAAACGCTGGAGGACAGGCTCTCGAGGCTTGAACTGCTAAGTGATCAGATCCGCAAGCCGGATATTACTCTGGATGACGCGCTCAAGGCTTTTGACGAAGGTATAAAACTGGCGCGTTCACTGGAAAAAGAACTGGAAAAAATCCAGAACCGTATTGAGATTCTTACAAGCGGAGCCGAAGCAAAGGCCGCCGACGCTCCGGAACTGGAACTGTTTGATTCGGCTGAATAATTTTGTAATGCCGTCAGCCGCACAGGACACAAAAATAAAAATTCTCCCACCGGAAGAAGCAAAAAAAATCGCTGCCGGAGAAGTGATTGACAGGCCCTGTGCCCTGGTGCGCGAGTTTATGGACAATTCCCTTGACGCGTCCGCGTCGGAAATTGATGTATCCGTGGACGGCGGCGGCATAATCCGCACCGAGGTCAGCGACAACGGCAGCGGCATGGACCTGCAGGATTTGGAACTTTGCTGCCTTGCTCACGCGACCAGCAAAATCCGTTCGGTAGCTGACCTTGAAAAAGCTGTAACCCTGGGGTTCAGGGGGGAAGCCCTGTCAGCGGCCGCCGCTGTTTCGCATCTGGAAATTTGTACAAGCCGCGGCGGCCTTAATGCCTGGAAACTGGAAACAGGTCCGGGCACGGCAGAAGCGCGCGCGGTGCAGAGCAGGCGGACAAAAGGAACCAGTGTCAGGGCTAGCGGTTTGTTTGACGCGCTTCCGGCCCGCAGACGTTTTCTTAAAAGGGAAAGCAGCGAGGCGGCTGCATGTTTAGCGGTTTTTAAAGATAAAGCTTTGGTTTTCCCGGAACACAGTTTTAGGTTCTTCCAGGACGGGAAACTTAAAGCTTTTTACGCACCCCGGGAGTCGCTTAAGGAAAGATTCAGTGAAATCGCGCTGGCCGGCGCCGAAGAAAAATTTTGTTACGAAATAACAGTTCTGGGGCAGGGCTATAAAATTGTCATTGTATTCGGAGGGCCCGAACTCTCCAGAACCGACAGACGGCAGCAATATGTTTTTGCAAACCGCCGCCGCATTCAGGATTATTCATTGCTGCAGGCCCTGGAATACGGAACCCGCGGATGGTTTCCCAACAACACCCACCCGGTTGGCGCGGTCTATATCGACATTGATCCTGCCCTGGCGGATTTTAACATCCACCCTGCAAAGCGCGAAGTTCGTTTTGCGGACATCGGCGCCATACATCATTCGATTACAAAAGCGCTGGAAAACTTCAGGCGCAGGACTTACGCGGGATTTGCGGATACCGCAACCGCAACCGCGGGCGAAAATAATAAAAACAGTTTGTTCGCACAAGCACTGGAAGCCGAAACACCGGCCGCAAAAACAATGGCTGCGGAAAAACCGGCAGAGCAATCATTTTCTTACAATAAATCGGCTGCGTTACCGATCACGCAGATCGCCGCAGAACAAAATTTTTCATATGAGGCCGGTAATGCCGCGGAATCAGGGAACAACGCGGTAATTTTTCTGGGCCGCCTGTTTGACCTTTTCATTCTTGTAAAAAAAAATGACAGACTTTATATAATCGATCAGCACGCGGCTCATGAACGCATTCTATATGATCGTTTTATCAATAAAAAAATAAAACGGCAGGAACTGCTTGTGCCTATCCCATTTTCTGCAGAAACCGAAGAAGACAGCGCCTACCTCGCCGGCAGGCAAAAGGATCTGGCTGATTTGGGAATTGTGATAAACCGGGACCAGACAGGATCCGGATGGCACATTGAAGCATTGCCTGACGGCTGGAAATGTCCGGATGCAGAAACTGTCAGAGAAATCCTTAACTTAAAAAACGCCGATAAGAATCTCGCGGAGCACTGGGCCGCTGCATTTTCCTGCCATTCGGCGATAAAAGACGGAACCTGGCTCGACGATAAAACCGCCCTGGCCCTTGCCGAAGAAGCAATCGGGCTGGAAGACCCCCGCTGCCCGCACGGCAGACCAATCTGGGCAGAGATAAAAAAAGAAGATCTTTTAAAAGCGGTAAAGCGGACCTAACGCAGAGCGGCCAAACGCCGCGGAATAATATTTTATTCCCGCGCTTCATTTTGTTTTTATCTCCCCAGGATAAACGAAATTCGATTGTCTGCGCACTTCGTCCATTGTTTCCATTAATACAAGCGATTCGTTCCATGACATCACCGGGCTTTCGGTCTTTCCGGCACGGATGCAGTTCATGACTTCAACTGCCTCGTATCCGTAGCCGTTGGAAATATATTCGGGCTCATAATGGTAATTATATCGGTTGTCCAGAATCAAGTCGGCGCTGTGGGCCCAGGTAAACGCAGGGACATGAATTTTACCGGATGTTCCGTAAATCCAGGCGTCATTGATCATCTGGGTATTTATTGCCGACGCGTAAAAGGCCATGCGCGGCCCGCCGTATGACAGTATTACAAAAGCTTCTTCGTCAACGCCGGTGCTTCCCAAATAAAGCTGCGATTTTACGCTGCCGGGCCGGATGCCGCCAAAGACCATGGAAATTAACGCAAGTGGATAAATGCCGGCGTCAAGCAGGGAGCCGCCCCCGAGCTCGGGATTGTAAACACGGCCGGCCGGATTAAACGGCGAATTAAACCCGAAGTTGGCCTGGACTATCTTTATTTCGCCGATCAAAGACTGCGCAAGCCACTCCCTGACTTTGCATAAAGGCGGTGTAAAACGGTTCCACATCGCTTCCATAAAAAAACAATTATTTTCCCGCGCCGTACTGATCATCTCCCGCAGCTCAGCGGAATTTAGCGCGGAAGGTTTTTCACAAAGCACTGCTTTCTTTGCCTTAAGCGCCTTTATGGTCATATCCCTGTGGGTATTGTTGGGAGTACCAATGTAAACAATATCAATTGATTTGTCTTCCAGCATTTGATCGTAATTGTCGCAGGCCTTTTCAACGCCGTGGCGGTTCGCAAAACCCCGTGCATTCTGCATGGTACGCGAGACAACCGCCAGCGGTTTGCCGCCAGCCGCCTTTAACCCGATAATAAAACGATTGCTTATTCCGCCGGTTCCGGCCAGAGCCCAATTTAATGATTTTTCCATGGAAGTTATTTTATACCTGTTTGAACAATAAAGCAAATATTTGTGTCTGTCTGCAAAGTACGTCATCCCAGCAGACGGTGTCAGCTTCGCAGAGGAGGTTCGCTTATGGGCAGATTAGTTTCTCCAGCTTGACTCTTGTGTTCAGAGGCAAAGATATTGTTTTTCTGCGTGACTTTTCGCCGGTAAGTATTACTATGTCTTTTTTGGCGCAGCCAAGAATTTCCGCCATAAATGATCGCAGCTGTTCATTGGCCTTGTTGTCCTGCGGCGCCGCGGCTATTCGGATTCTAAGACGGCCTCCGCTGACTTCCCGGATTTCTGATCTGGACGATCCGGGAACAATATTCACATTCAGTCTTATTGTCCCGCTGTCAGCGGTAAAAAAATTTTCCATTTAAGAAACAAACAAATGAGTCATCTTATACGGCATATTACCTCCCTGGAAGCCAGCATTCCGGCCCAAGCCGCCATTCAAAGGAAAAAGCGGAAGCTCCGCTTGCCAGGGGCCGGATAACAAGATTGGTAACCATGGCGGCCCCAAAAGAAAACGGCTCCGGCTCAGCCGGAAACTGTTCCAAACCGGAAGCATCGGCAAGGGCGGCGCACAATAATGTTTTTGGAAATACTTTAATAATTTTTTCGCAGGGAAAAGCCGCTGCCAAATCCGCGCACTGCAAATCCAGAATCGGTCCAAAAAAACAAAGCTCCGGACTTTGGATAAAGTCATTTTTGCCTGCGGTTATTTTACCATTATTTTTTAAACTGGCGTCCCTGATCACATGGGCCGTTTTTTTTAATTCCTCCCTGTTTAAACAGCGGGAAAGAACTGCCAGGGGAGCAACCGGCGGAAAGGACAGCGCGCCTTTATAACCGCCGGCGAAAAGTTTGAGTTTATAATCCTGCAGGAGTTTAAGACTGTCCCTGTGGGGAAGAAGAACCAGGAACCGCGCGGTTTTTTTAGAATTAACCGTATTCTTTTCAAGAGTTTTCAAAATTGTATTTCCATGTTATACTAACCGTGTAAAAAATGTAATATATTGGGGATTATCATGAAACTAAAAACCAAGATACTGGTAGACCAGTTTGCCAAAATTATTTCGGAATGGCCCGGCGTTGAATGTATTTCAATAAATGAATCCGCCAAATCAGATACATTGGATCCGTATTTCGCGCTTATACTGGATATTTATTATAACGGTACGATTCCGAATTCCGCGGAGCGCCGTAAAATGTACGGCGGCGATGTGGCGGCTTTTGAAAGTTCGGCGGGGCGCTCCCACGGCAGGACCGGCGAAAGCAAGGACCGTTTCCTGGTCAAGGACCTGCCGGTCCGCATGGAATACAAACCGTGCAAGTTAATCGAACAGAGCATCAATATCGCGGATTCCAAACTGGGTTCAATCTGGCTTATCAAGGATTCCGGAACTTACGGTTTCTACAGACTGTCCAAGGGCGAAGTAATATTTTCCAGAACCGACTGGATCGACAATCTCCGCAAAAGAATGGATAATTTCAGCGATGAATTTTGGCGGCTTATGAGGAACGCCCATCAGTCAAAAATGGAGCACTTCCTGTCGGATTTGGGAGCCGCGGTAATCCACAAGGATGATTTCAATTACCTGATCTCGGCGGCTGGTTTTATCAAAAGCGCCTGCCTTACGCTCTTCTGCATTAATCATCGCTTCGAACCATCCCACAGGGCCTATTCCAAACAGGTTCTTGAACTGCCTGTACTGCCTGAATCTTTCAGAGCCTCGCTCAAAACCTTCCTGCGTCAGGATCAGGAAGTCGGGCCGGAAAGAAGCTATACCATAGCAAAACTGATCGCCAAAGGGATCATAAGTCTTTGAAATTTTTCCCGCAAAAACTGAGTCATATTTTTCAAAAAAATCAAATCCGTCATTCCGGTATTCTAATTATTTTGGCTGTATCTTTATCTTTTTTATCTTGTACCTACAGGGCGCCTTTTACATTTTGGGACGGCCTGGATTCGGGCTCTGTTTTATACACGGTGTCAAAGAACTCCGGGCTGGGCAGCCTTCCGCTGTCGTCAGAGGGAAAACTGGAATACGATTTAACAGGATTTCAGAACTTAAAAAATAACTACGCCCTGCAGATAAATTATTCCCTGCAGAACGAAACGCCGTATAACAATGCGGCCCAAAATGAAGTCTTGAATGGAAAGGCCGTACTGGTAATTGCCGGCCTCTCTTGGGAACTGCCCCTGGATTTTTCTTTTTTGGGGAAAAAAGTTTTTAAAAACATCAGTTATACAGTGCCGCTCGTACCGGGTACAATTGAAAAAATCACGGTTAACTGGATCCCGCAGGATCCAAAATCAACCGGAGAAAAATCTTTTTTAAAAATCAACAGCATAAAACTGACATCTCCCTGGTACGGAGTATCTTTTGCCGGGGACAATACCGCCATAAGCTTAAGCCCATTTGTTTATTATAAAGACGGAGCTCTGGTAATTGATCCGCCGCAGTCCGCATTTTTTGGCGGAGACCTGGACATAAAATTTATTAACGCCGGTAAAATCACGATTGAGGGCGGCGCAAAAGGCGATCCGGGTTATTTTAAAATAGAAGGCGATAATAAAAATGCAGTTTTTATACCCGGACAGCTAATATCGCAGGGCCCCATAAAAATTAACGGGCCTGAAATTTACAGCGCGGCGCTGGCCCCGGATTTGCAGGCATGGCCGACGTCGGCAGAACCGGTGGCTGCCGGGCAAACGGCTGCCGGACAAATAACAGCCGATCCGATAACTGCCGATCCGGGCCTGATTATAAACTGGCCGCAGGAGAAGTGGAGGGACAAGCGTTACGAAGTATTCCGCTGGGACGGTTTTCCTTCGGTATTGATTTTTGACATGGCCGATTACGATATCCAGGACAGGTTTTTAAAAAGGCTCGCCTTCTTCGCGGAGAAAGCCGGGTTCACCGGCCGGCTTCCTGCTGACAGCGAGATTGCCGGTTTACACGGATGGAATGCCCACGATTACCGCAGCGAAACGCTTGCTGCTTTTTATAACCTTGCCGAAACTACCAAATTCCCGCTGCTGCCGGAGGAGCGCGAACTGGAGACTATCCTGTTCAATAACGGAATAATTGTGCGCAGTCAGTCAGGAATTATTGCAGGCAGCGGAGCCATTATTTCGATTACAAGGGAATCCGAAGATTATCTGCGCAGCCTTTTTATCAACCACGAAGGTTTCCACGGGATTTATTTTACGGACGCTGATTTCAGGGAATTCTGCAAACAAAGATGGCAAAAACTCGCGCCGGTACCCCGTGCATTTATTCTTTCCTACTTTGATTACCAGGCCTACGACACAAAAGACAATTATCTGGTAATCAACGAATTTATGGCCCATATAATGCAGCAGCCGGTATCCGGAGCGGAAAAATATTTTGGGGAAACCCTGGCCGGCAGAATTGACGCATCCTCCTGGCGCAGAACCGTACTGCCGCCCAAAGACGAAGCCACCGGAACCTGGCCGGAACTGGGCATTGCGTTCCGCACCGAAGCTGAAGCTTTATCCGCATACGTAAATCAGCGCTGGGGGCTGGCCGCGGGCCGGGTCAGAACTTTAACGCTTACAAGATAAAATCAATTCCTAAAAATCCAGCTCAGGCCTGAACCTGTAACGCCTGGTTTTGTAATCTTCGTAAGCGTTGATCCCGGCGTTAAAACGGCGTTCTGCGTCAAGGCTGGTCACAGGGCCGTGGCCGGGAAAAACCGAATAATCGCCGGGCAGCGAAAGAATGCTGGTCCTTAAAGCGGTCATCTGGTTAACCGATCCGTAAATGCTTGACGTGCTCCCGACAAGGCCGGCCGTCATTACATCGCCGGTAAAAAGCATGCGGTCTGTTTTAAAAACCGCGGAATCTACGGAATGGCCCGGAACCGAAATTATTTCGATTTTAAAAGGACCGATCCTGAGCGTTTCGCCGTTCCTTATTAGTATGGTTTTATAATCATAAATGGCCGGACTCTGACTGTAAATATCAACATCGTAAATACGTTTAAGCGTAGAAAGGCCGTGTACGTGGTTGGGATGATTGTGGGTTATAAGCACTCCGGCGAGGGTATAATCGTTTTCTTCAATGCTGTTAAGAATTGCCCTTTCCATGCTTCCCGGATCGATTATGAGGGCCTGTTTATCAAGACCCAATACATAACAGTTGCAGAAACCAAAAGAACAAAAATGGATGTACAGATTCAACCCAGCTCCTCCATTTCAAAAACGGCCTCCGCAGTATTGGAAGACTTAAACACAACATTTTCCCCGATGTATTTGGAAAAGTTAACAGTCTTTAAATTACAGTTTATAAAACTGGTATTGCTGACAGCACTTGCGATAAAACGGCTGTTGTACAAATCGTTGTTGTTAAAAAGCGTGTCTGAAATTTTTGAGCCTGAAAAATTTATATCCATAAGTTCGGACCCGTCGAATTTACAGCCTGTAATTTCTGAACCCGCAAATGACAGGTAGCGGAAATCAACTTCCAAAAAATCACAGGAAATAAAAACGGCAAAATCAAAAAAAACCTGCTGCATGGAGCACGAGCTGAATTTACAGCCGCTGAATAAAGCGCCGCCGAATCCGCATCCGCAGAAATTTCTTCCGGAAAAATCAACACCGTTAAATTGAAGCCCCTGGGCGTTCAGATCCCTGATCATTTTTTGCCGCAGGATATTGTCCCCTGCGCGTTTTCCTTCTTCCAGGGGATTTACAAGATGTGCGGCGCAGAGAGCAGAACCGTCAACGGCGGGTCTTCCGCATCCCGCGGCGCAGGGAGTAATGACAAACATGCTTTATTATATTAAGGATTTTTCATATTGAGTAGAGCGGCTTGCCTGTAGTAATATAATTTTATGTGCTGGTACTGCGGTTCTCCGGTAAATTACGATGGGCCAATAGGACGTTCTCTGGTCTGCCCTGACTGCGGAAAAGATCTCCGCTGCTGCGGCAACTGCCGTCACTTCCTGAGGGCAGAAAAAAGCTGCGCCGAACCCCAGGGTGAAAATCCCGCGGACAGGGAACGCGCCAACTTCTGCGACTGGTTCAGCCTCAACCCAAAATTCAAAACTGCCACAGCAGGTGAAAAGTCTGCCGCAAAAGCAGCAGACGCCGCGAAGGCGGCATTCAACAATTTGTTTAAGTAAAATGGATAACCGCCCGGTTCTTTTTTACGATTCAGGCATAGGCGGCCTTTGTTACGGCCTCGCTTTCCATTCCCGCAATCCGGCAGAGGCCCTGGTATGCCTTGGGGACAGACAGAATTTTCCTTACGGAAAAAAATCAAAAGCGGAACTTATAAACATTACGGCCTCGCTGACAAAAAAAATTATTACAATGTACAATCCCAAAATAATGGCTGTGGCCTGCAACGCCGCATCGGTTTCAGCGCTTGCCGAACTCCGCGCGGCTTTTCCGGCGCTGCCTATTGTGGGAACAGTCCCCGCGATCAAACCGGCGGTTAGTTCAAGCGTAAAACGGCGGATTGGGGTTCTGGGAACGCAGCGCACGGCTTCCGATCCTTACATCGCAGAATTGGTAAAAAAATTCGGACCGGACTGCGCGGTCGTAAACATCGCGGCGCCGGAACTGGTTGAATTTATCGAACATCGCTGGACCGACGCGGCAGACAGCGAAAAATTTAATACAGCAAAAAAATATATCGATAAATTCCGTGACTCAGGCGCGGACGCTGTTGTATTGTCCTGCACACATTTTCTGTTCCTAAAAGAAGAATTTTGCCGGGCCGCCGGAAACGAAATTACAATTTACGATTCCCTGGACGGCATCTGCAGCCGCTTGGAATTTTTGCTTGACAGCCGCAGTCTCCGCTGCGGCAGCGGCAGCTTAAATAATGATAACGGCAGCGCCAGTTGCGGCGCCAGTTGCGGCGCCAGTTGCGGCAGCGGGCAGCAGCCGGTAATGGCAATAACCGGCGGCAATGCGGCCGAACCATATTGGGAAAAGCTGGCCGGCCTTTTTGGCTTAAAACTTGAATTAATATGAAAGCCCTGGTTTTGCGCGGATCAAGAAACCTGTTCACAGTAAGGACCGGCGATGGAGAAACCGAATGCCGGATCAAGGGAAAGGTGTTAAAAGACGCGGAAGGTTATTATAATCCCCTGGCGCCCGGAGATATCGTAGAAATCGAAGACGGCCTAATCATTGGCCTTGAAAAAAGAAAAAATCATTTTGCCAGGTTTAACCAGAAAGGCCAGGCGCCCCAGATACTTGCGGCCAATGCGGATTTGGCGCTTTGCATGACAACTGCCGCAAGCCCGCCGTTCCGTCCGCGCTTCCTGGACAGGCTGCTGCTGGAAACCGATTACTCCGGAATCAGCGCGGTGATAATCTGCAACAAATACGATTTGGCCGATGAATTTGATCCCGATGTTGAAGAGAGACTCCAGGACTTTAAGCGAATAGGTTTTACAGTTCTGCGCATTTCCGCAAAAACCGGCCTGGGCGTGGATGAATTAAAAAATTTAATCAGCGGAAAGGTCTGTGTAATATGCGGCCAGTCCGGAGTCGGTAAATCTACCTTGATAAAAAAACTTATTCCCGGTATCGAAATAAAGACCGGGGCACTAAACGAAAAATACGGCAGGGGCAATCATACGACAATTCAGACTTCGCTTTACGGTTTGCCGGACGGTAAAACATTTATTATCGACACACCTGGATTCAGGCGGTTTGCCCCGGAGCGCATCGAGCCCAGGGACCTTATTTTATATATGCGCGAATTCGCCCCGCTGGCAGGCAAATGCAGTTACGGCCTTTCCTGCTGCCACATTACCGAACCCGGCTGCAAGATCATGGAAGCGGTGCAGGCCGGAGTAATTCACGAGGACCGTTACGAAAGTTTTCTGCGTATCCGGGACGAAATGGCAGGAACGGAAACGTATCCTGATAATGACTAGCCTTAAATGATAATTGAGCGTACATGAACGAAAAAACAATCAAATTGTTGGAATATGACATTATCCGCAGCCGGGCCGCCTCCTGCGCCATGAGCGCGGAAGCCGGAGCCGTCATCCTGAACGAAGATCCCCTAAGCGATAACGAAGGCGCCATGCGCCTCAGGGAGCTTGTGTCGGCGTGCCTTGGCCGGATGTATTCAACAGACGAAGAAAAACGGGACAGCATCCCGGACATAAGCGGCTTGCTGCCAAAGCTGGATGTTGACGGGGCTGTTCTGGAAATTGACGAAGTCTACGCGTTAGGTCTTTTTATCGACAGGGGAGAAACTTTGCGGACCTGGATCGGGAAATCCAACCAGAAGCCGGGCCAGGCAAATCCGGCGGAGCAGGAGAACCCCATAAGCATCACGGCCGCGCGGCTGCCCGATGTAAAACCAATTGCGGCCCAGATATTCCGCGTTCTGGATAAAGATGGTAACCTGCGCGACCTGCCGGAATTCCAGGCCTACCGCCGCCGTATACTGGCCCTGACCAAGGAACTGGAAAGCGCCGGCGCGAAGTTCACTTCAAATGATGATACCCGGCGGATGCTGCAGTCCCTTGTGCCTTCACAGCGGGACGGCCGCATGGTGCTCGCGGTCAAGGCCAACTACCGCGGCCGCATACGGGGCATAGTACACGAAGTATCATCAACCGGACAAACCCTTTTTGTGGAACCGGAAGAAGTGGTCGAGAAAAACAACGATCTGTTAATTGAAAAACGCGGGCTGGACGCCGAGATCCGCCGCGTATTGCGCGAGCTTACAGGCAAAATCGCGGCGGAAAGAGAAAAAATAAATGAATTTCATACAGGTATTATTTATCTGGAAACGATCCGGGCCAGGGCGCGTTACGGATTTGAGACCCGCGGGATTTTTGCCCAGGAAGGCGAAGCAATTATTTTAAAAAAAGCCCGCCATCCGCTTTTGGGGTCAAAAGCCATACCCCTGGATTTTTCGCTCGCGCAGGATAAACGCACCGTAATAATTACCGGACCCAATACCGGCGGAAAAACCGTCGCGTTAAAAACAGCGGGCCTATTAGCAATGATGAACCAGAGCGGCCTGCCGGTTCCGGCCGAACTGGGCACTACCCTGCCCTGCTTTGACGGAATCTACGCGGACATCGGCGACGAGCAGTCCATCAGCCAGTCCCTTTCAACCTTCTCAAGCCACATGACAAACATCGCGGACATTCTTTCAAAAGCCGGATCCAAATCCCTGGTTCTGCTGGACGAACTCGGCTCTGGCACAGATCCCCAGGAAGGAACTGCGATCGCGATGTCCATACTCGATCATTTTATCGAACTAAAATCCAGGCTCATAATAACTACCCACCACGGCATACTCAAAAACTACGGCTACACCAGGGAAGGCGCAGAGAACGCTTCCATGGAATTCGACGGCAGGACCCTGGCGCCGACTTTCCGGATTGTGATGGGAATACCCGGAGAAAGCCGGGCCCTTGATATCGCGGAACGCAACGGCCTTCCTTCAGAAATAATAAAAAAAGCCAGGAATTATCTGGCGGAAGAACAGGCGGACATAAGCGCGCTTATCGAAGGTTTAAGAAAAAAACACAAAGAGCTGGACGCCGCGATGGAAGAAGGCAGAGCAGAAGAAGAGCAGCTAAGGGAAGAAAGGCGCAGGGCCGACCTCAAGGAACTAAGGCTGCGCCAGAAGGAACTGCAGCTCAAGAGCGGGACCGCGACAAGCCTTCACCTGTTGCTGGAAGAAAGCCGTGTCAAGCTTGAAAACCTTGTCCGCGAACTTAAAGAAGGCGAAATTACACGGGATAAAACACTTAAGGTAAAAGAGTTCCTGTCCGGCTTTGAAGAAAGTGTTGATGCCGAAAACGCCGAACTTGAAGCTGAAGAAAAAATTTTCAGGGAGGAACAGCGCCGGCTCACGGAGCAGGAAAATGAGCTGTTCCGGAACGGTTATGGGAAAAAAGTATTTAAGCCGGGAATGGAAGTTCTTGCCGGAGAGAACCGGCGCAGGGGCCGGATCATAAGGCAAGATAAAAAAGGTAAAAAAGAAGAACCGCAGTCTGTACGCTGGATAGTCGAAATTGGTTCGCTCAAGATGAGTTTTGATGAAACAGAAATGTCGCCTGCGCCATCAATGGGGAAAGCCGGTATAAAAACCGGCGCCAATGCCGCTGCACCAGCCGCAGACTGGGCCGCCGATCTTGCGCCCGCAGCTCCCGCGCGCATGGAAATCAACCTGCTGGGCATGCGCGCCGACGAAGCCCTGGACGTCCTGCGCCGCCAGATTGACGCGGCTGTCCTTGCCGGCATGGGCAGCTTTTCGGTAGTCCACGGCAAAGGCGACGGCATACTGCAAAAGACAGTCCACGATTACCTAAAGAACGAAAAAGCCGTTGCCGACTACTTTTTCTCGCGCCCCGAACTCGGCGGATTTGGCCGGACCGAGGTTACTCTTAATTTACCCTAAGGATTTTCCCCCCAAGGAATTTACCGCGAACCTTGGATACGAAGAGTTTCTCACGAAGCTCACGGGGGCACGGAGTATAACGGAAAAGAGAAAGGAGAAATTAAAAATTCGCTCTTTGGCGTATAAAATAATTCAAAATGCAGAACATACAGCCAAAACCATGCTGTTGTTGGTGTCAGTCACCTGAATTGATTGAAATTTTCTCCTTTTTACTGTATATTAGAGGGACGTATGATTATAACACAGATTGTAGAAATACCGGAGAGCAGAGAAATTATTCTGAAAGTTCCCCGGGAAATTCCGGCTGGGCTAACAAAAATAATCGTCCAATTCCCCATTAAGGAAACCTCGGTTAAAGAAACCGCAGCCAAAAGACGCATGACCGAAGCGGAAGAAATGGAATATATCAATAACAACATTGAATGGCTTACCAAAGAAGCCCTGGATAATCTTTCATACCAAAACTTAGCTCTGGATGACATGGAAGAATGAAACGAGGCGACTTGTACAAGGTCTATAAGGGGAATAAAGATGACCCAAAAGATTTTCGTGTTTATTTGGTTGTTTCCAGACAGATGCTGATTGACACACAATTTCCCACTGTAATCTGCGCTCCGGTCCGTACCAAGTATGGCGGCCTTCCTACCCAAGTAGAGATTGGCGTAACCGAGGGGCTCAAGCATGACAGCGCTGTCTATTGCGACGATCTCATCAGTCTCCGCAAGTCCATGCTCACTGATTACGTTGGGCAGCTCTCCAAAGAAAAAATGGAAGAAGTTAATTCTGCTCTCCGAATAGCATTGGCTACCGGTTAATTATTTGAAGAGTCTCTCACGGAGCTCGCGGGGATACACGGAGGTACGGGAACGAAGCTTTAATTGTCCCATGCTCCAGTCCAGATAAAGTTTGAATAATTATCATTAGCTTTAAAAGACAAATTATCTGCTGGTCCAGAAGTGGAATTTTTGATTTTTGTAAATTTATCATAGGACGTCCAATCAATAATATTATCAATAAGAACAGTATCGCCTGTACCTCCTCCTGTATTTTTATCACTTCCTCCATCAGCTCCAAAGATGGTACCTCCAGTTTTAATAAAGGCAGTTCTCGTACCTAGATCATAACTATCACCGCAAAGTAAATATACTCCACTGCCGCCATAAGGTGAATTATTCCCAGATATAATTCCGCCCTTCATAGTAAAAGTTCGAGAGGGACGGACATACACTCCCCCACCATAATCACCGGAAGTTGCGCGGACTCTCGCAATTAAAACTTGCGGAATTATGCGATTCATCCCAGGCTTATATCGCGGAAATTGAAATAGGAAAAAAATTTCCGTCCCCCGACATGATTGAAAGAATTGCGGCTGCCCTGAAATTAGAATCGTATTGTTTGTTTCAAAACAAACCGGCAGAAGACAATCGGGTTCTTACAACTACACAACGGCAAGAAATAGTAAAGAAAATGAATGGTTCAATTAAAAAAATTTTGGATCTTTATTAGGAAAAATCATATGACAGTAATAAAGTTTTCCATTTATTTTAAATTTACTATTTTCTTTTATCTCCTCTCTTTCCTCTTTTATTTAAAACTCTTCCCCCGTGTCCTTTGCGTACTCCGCGCCTCCGTGAGAAACTCTTCGCAAATAATTAAGTTCGTGTGTGTGGTTTGTGGTTAATTTCTTCGCCGGTTAATTTCTTCGTAAAAAAAATTAAAAATCTTCCAGGGGTTCGTCGCGATCGGTAAAATCAGCCAGGACATAAACAAGGGCGCCGGTTTTGCGTACGCGCAGTTCGGCGACGCCTTTTGTTACCAGGTTGTCCAGGTATTTTCTTGCGTCATCAATCGGTATCTCCGCGTCCAAAGCTACTTCGCTTACGGTTAGAATTCCCTTGTTTTCCTTCGCGAGTCTAAGAATTATCCGCTCCAGACTTTCTTTGCGTTTCCCGGTTGGATGCACTATCCGCGCTTCCCCGTCACTCACATTCCGCCAGTTGACATGGCCGCGCGGCGGCTGCCTGTAAAGAGCGTTGCGGTAATTGGCTTCCCTTACTTGCCTGGGCAGGGTAAAAAAATCATAGATGGTCCCGAATCCGGCAAGTCCGCCGGTACAGATCCATAAAATTCCGGTTGGTATTTTTCCCAGATAAAAACGGTGGAGTCCAAGTAATCCAAAAACCGACAGAAACCATAAAAGATAAGCGATACCGACACTGTACATATTTAACTCCCAAACAGCGTTATGCCTGTATAGGCAGCCCCCGTAGCGGGCGGCTATTAATTTGATAATTTTATACCAAAATATTTGCAGTTTTACAATAGGCGCCGGGCGCTGTTGTCGCGAGGCGCCGTTTGTCACAGGGCGCCGTTTGTCGCGACACACCGTTTGTCGCCGGGCGCCGTCAAGCCGCTAAATTTTGATTGTAACACCGATGTAATTATAATTAAAATATAATGAAACCCTGTCAGCTGTTTTGTCTCCATCCAGCAGTTTCCGGTAGCTCATGCCCACTGTCTTGCCGACCGCGTACCCGATTAACGCGCCGGAAAAAGCTTCCGACGCCCAATGGACATCAAGGGTAACCCCAAAGCCAATTAACACGGCGTAGGCATAAACGCCAAGCTGCACCCAAATATTGTCATTGTAGATTTCGGCGATTGTCGCGGCTGCGGCAAAGGCGTTGGCCGTATGACCGCTGGGCCAGCCGCCTACAAAATTGTTGTTAAACCAGTTAAACTCACCGCTGAAGTTATCGGAACGCGATGTACGGGTATGATCAAGATCATTGACAATGCCGGGCAGGGCGCGACCGGTGATCATCTTCATGGGCGACTGGATTGCCAGGGTCAGGGCCAGAGACTGCACAAGGGCGAAACTGGCGATCTGCAGCCTGTCATTTTTTATAAGGCGGCCTACTGTATAGGTTACGACCGGAGTCAGAGCCGGTACTACATAGCCGATATATAATCCCGGCCGCCCAAGGTTGGAAAGCCAGGTATTGTTATACGCGGTATTGCGCCAATTCCAGTCGGTCCCGGAATCTATCAAAGCCCAGGTCCCCACTCCTGCGGCAAAAAAATTCAGCCCATGATTGAAGGTAAATGTATCCAGGAAATTCCATCCCATATTATTAAAAATTAATACCGGAGAAGGCGGCTTATATTCTGTATCTGCTGCCGCGGCAGTTTCGGCGCAGAGACCGGATAATATTATGAAAAAAAACGCCAGGCGCCAAAAAGCTTTCTTCATGTTTCCTCCTGATTTTCATATGGGCGCGCCCATAGTTCACGGCTTGTTTTGTTTTTTTTGGCCAGCTGACGCCATCCCAGATTGCCTCCAAGGCAGTAAAAAAAACGGGGTATCTTTACGCTTTCAAAAACATTCCCTGTCTCTTTACCGGCTGCAATTGTTCTTCCATAACTTTGCAGCGCCGCGTGAATTCCTGCGGCAGGGCCTTTTTGAATTTTGGTATTCTGCGAAGCTGCAAAACCGCCGCCGCCTATGCCCAACCCGCCGCACCACTCCATGTTTACTCCAATGCAGAAATTTTCGATGATATCAAGAGCCGGCCTTATATGATCCGGTTCAACGAAACCGCAATTACAAACCGCGTAAACTTTTACCGGATTTTTTTGTAACACTAAATCTGCCCCGGAGGCAGCCGCACCAGTATTAACGGCCTGTTCCAGTAAAGTCATTAACCCAACAAGCGGAGCAGGCAGAGCGTCCACATACAGGGGAAAAACCATAAGAAGTATATCTGTCTTAAGTATTTCTGCCAATGTTTCCTGAATATCAGGCTGCCTAATCAGCCTGGCTGCCCGGTATTCTGTAACAGGCGCTTCGATTATTCCGGCAAGCCGGTTTATTATATTTGCGGAAGTACTGTCTTTTGTCTTTGGACTTCCGCTGACAGCAACAATATTTTTCATTTATTCACCTCATTAACAAGAACATTCTTTAGCGATTCCATAACTGCCGCAGCGGATTGGGCCGGTGCAGAGTTATTAGATGAGTTACTCGATGAGTCAATACTAAAAACAAAATATTTTGGAGGCATTAAATTAAGGGCATTGCGTTTTGCCAGGTTTTCGAAAGTAGTTTTTTCCCGCTCGGTTTTTGCGCCGTAGCCGATCGATATTATATACGGAAACTTTTTGTACCTCATTTTATGGCGCATTTCTCCGTTAACTACATAAAAAAACGGCATAATGTTGGGAATGCAGCGATCCAGAAACGACTTTATGTCATAACTGTAGCTGCCCCAGGTAATTTTTGAAATATAAATTACCGCGTCCGAGTTCATTTGCATCGCGGCAATATTGTTGGCGCAGTCGCGTGTTTGTATGCAAATCCCGGGCGTTTTTACCCAGCAGTCAAAACAACCCAGACAGGGATTGATTTCTTCGCCCCTTGGGCGCACGATTTTTGCTTCACCTCCCGCTTCTGTCACCGCGGACCGCACCATGGCCGGCAGATCAGCGCCGAATGCAGCCTTCCGCGGCAGCGTTTTTCTGCCTTAGGTTTTTCTGCCTTAGTTGACAAAACATGGATAAATGCTATTTTTATTTTACAGTAACGTAAAAAGATAAACATATAAAGGAGAAGTTTTTATGAGCAATATTCCGGAAGTCAAACTGGGAATCATCGCGGTTTCCAGAGATTGTTTCCCGATGACTTTGTCAGAGAACCGCCGCAAAGCGGTTGCCGCTGCCTGTGTTAAAAAAGGCATACCTGTTTTCGAAGCAAAAACAGTGGTAGAAAACGAGAACGACGCGATCGGCGCCGTTGACGAGGTGATCAAGGCCGGATGCAACGCGCTTGTGGTATTCCTTGGGAACTTCGGCCCGGAGACGCCGGAGACCCTGATTGCAGGGTGGTTCAAGGGCCCGGTCATGTACGCGGCCGCCGCGGAAGACAAGAACCTGATGAACGGACGCGGGGACGCTTACTGCGGGATGCTCAATTGTTCCTATAACCTTGGGCTGCGCAAAATAAAGGCGGTTATACCTGAATACCCGGTCGGCGATGCCAAAGACATTGCCGCCATGGTCGCTGATTTTGTTCCGGTTGCCAGGGCGCTTATCGGCGTGGCCGGCCTCAAGATAATTACTTTTGGGCCCAGACCCCAGGACTTCTTTGCGTGCAACGCGCCCATCAAGGGACTTTATGACATCGGTGTTGAAATCGAGGAAAATTCAGAACTGGATCTTCTGGCAGCTTTTAAACAGCACAAAGATGACAAGCGCATCGAAGCGGTCGCCAAAGACATGGCAAAAGAACTTGGAAGCGGCAACCAATACCCGGATATCCTTCCCCGCCTTGCCCAATTTGAACTGACACTGCTTGACTGGGCAGAATCACACAAAGGCTCCAGACAGTATGTCGCTTTTGCCAACAAATGCTGGCCGGCTTTCTGCTCCGAGTTCGGGTTTGTGCCCTGCTACGTAAACAGCCGCCTGGCTTCCCGCGGAATTCCTGTAGCCTGCGAAGTAGACATCTACGGCGCGCTTTCTGAATACATCGGCGCCTGTGTATCCAATGACGCGGTTACCCTGCTTGATATCAACAATACGGTTCCGGCCGAACTTTACACATCGGCAATCAAGCCGGCATATAAAAAATATTCATTAACCGATGTGTTCATGGGTTTCCACTGCGGCAATACGCCCATCTGCAAACTCAAAAAAGAAAAGAACACCGGCCTTAAATACCAGTTAATAATGAACCGCGGGCTTGAGGGCGGCAGGAAACCGGACATAACAAGAGGCACAATGGAAGGCGACATAGCGCCCGGGAACATTACGTTCTTCAGACTGCATGCCGGACCCGACGGGACTCTCCAGGCCTACATTGCCCAGGGCGAAGTCCTCCCGGTTGCGACCGGTTCTTTTGGAGGCATCGGTGTATTCGCGATTCCTGAAATGGGCCGCTTCTACCGCCACGTCCTTGTAGCAAAGCATTATCCGCATCACGGCGGCGTTGTCTTTGGCAAATACGGAAAATCCCTGTTCACAGTTTTCGATTATTTGGGAGTCGTTGACATCGCGCATAACCAGCCCAAAGGCGTTCTGTATAAAACCGAGAACCCGTTCTAATTAGGAGATTTTAAATGGTTGAAGCCCTCAAGATTAACCCCGCATGGAAAGGACGCAGCGGTCCTCTCGTGCTTGTCATCATGGACGGCGTCGGATACGGCAAGTACAGGGAAGGCGACGCTGTCGCGGATTCCCGGATGAACCATCTGGACGCCATCAAGTCAAAGAGCCCGCACACTAAATTAAAAGCTCACGGAAAAGCGGTAGGCCTGCCCTCCGACGAAGACATGGGCAACAGCGAAGTCGGCCACAACGCAATGGGCTGCGGCAGGGTTTTTAATCAGGGCGCCGCCCTTGTCTTTGCTTCGTTAAAAAGCGGAGCGATGTTCGAAGGTCAGTCCTGGAAAGAAATAATAGCCAATGTAAAAAACTCCGGTACTGCTGAAAGAAACTCCGGTGCAAAGCGCGAAGGCGTTTTACACTTTATCGGTCTGTTCTCTGACGGCAACGTCCACAGCCACATTGACCACCTAAAGGCAATGATAATCCAGGCAAAAAAAGAGGGTGTAAAAAAAGTCCGTGTTCACATCCTTTTGGACGGAAGGGACGTAGGCGAAACCAGCGCCCTGGAATATATTGACCCCTTCGAAGCCTTCCTCAAGGAACAGAACACAGACGGTTTTGACGCAAGAATCGCTTCCGGCGGCGGACGCATGTGGATAACAATGGACCGTTACGGCGCCAACTGGCCCCAGGTTGAACGGGGCTGGAATGTTCACGTACACGGAAAAGGCAGACAATTCGCGAGCGCGCACGAAGCCGTGGAAACATACCGCAAAGAGATCCCGGGTATAATCGATCAGGACCTCAAAGAATTCGTAATTGCCGAAAAAGGCCCGGACGGCAAAAGCTCGCCTGTGGGTTTAATAGAAGACGGCGATTCAGTAATTTATTTTAACTTCCGCGGAGACAGGGCTCTTGAAATAACCGCCGCGTTTGAAGAAGATAATTTTGATAAATTCGACAGGGGCCGCAGGCCAAAAGTCTGTTACGCCGGTATGATGGAATATGACGGCGACACCCATGTGCCCAAACGCTACCTGGTAAGCCCGCCGTCAATTGACCGTACCCTGGGCGAGTACCTTGCGGCTACGCGTGTGCGCACACTCGCTATTTCGGAAACTCAAAAATACGGCCATGTAACCTACTTTTTTAACGGGAACCGCACAGGCAAGTTCAGCGACAAACTGGAAGACTACGTTGAGATTAAAAGCGACGTTGTTCCGTTTGAAGAAAGGCCCTGGATGAAGTGCGCCGATATCGCCGACAAAGTGATCGAGGCCGTTGGCTCAGGTAATTATGACTATATCCGGCTCAACTTCCCCAACGGCGACATGGTCGGCCACACCGGAATCTACCAGGCAGTAATCTGCTCGATGGAGGCAATGGACATCCAGCTTGGCCGCATTGCTGACGCGGTAAAAAAAGCCGGCGGCATCATGCTGATCACGGCCGATCACGGCAACAGCGACGATATGTACGAGCATGACAAAAAAACGGGCGCTGTCTCCCTTAAGGAAGACGGAACGCCGCGGGCCAAAACCGCGCATAGCTTAAACCCGGTACCCTGCATTGTTTACGATCCCGGATACAAAGGCGAATACCCCAACAATCCCGGAGAAGGCTCCCTTAATGAAGGGCTCGGCATCAGCTCAATAGCGGCGACATGTATACAGTTATTGGGATATATACCGCCGCAAGATTACGACAAAAGCGTATTAAAGTTTTAAAAAATCTGCAAATGCAGATTAAAGCGACAGGCCGCGCAAACGGGCCTGCCGCTGCAGGACTTTTTCCAGAGGCAGCGGATCTGTAGAGACCGGAGCGCAGGGCTTTCCGTTATCATCGGTAATGGAAAGTCCGCTGTTTCCAATCGCCCTTGCCGCCTCCGGGATCGGGAAAACTCCTGTTTCAAGATAACCGGTTATTACAGGCGTTATGGAACGGATCGCGGCCTCACAGGCATCTGTATAGATCTCCGGGAAAGAACGGAAGTCATCGATTTGTCCGGCAAGCGGATAATGCCAGGGTTTTTTTTCCGTATTTAAAAAATCAATACCGTCTTTGGAATCCGTCCCGTTGACAAGATCCACAGGATAAAGATAGGGAATAAATTTAATCTGCTCTTTATCTGCATCCGGCGCGCTTAATTCCTGGTGTAATAAATCATGGTGTACCGGCAGGGTATTATGCGGATTGGTCATCCGGTAAAACCGGGCGCAGTCGGCAAGCGTATTCTCTATCCTTGTTCTTAGTTTTTCATCTTTGCCTGCCCTTTCCGGATAAGCCAGAACCAGGGCCCGCGCCAAAAGTTCCTGCAGGCCAAGCGGAGGGGTTTCGCAGACTGCCGCGAGTTCTTCCTGATCCCAGCTGTTTATACCGGTTCCGCGCCTTTCAAACATAAGCACATCCAGGATCCTTTCAAAAAAAAGATGGAAAACAGCCGAAGCGGCCGTACCTGAACTTGTTTTATAAACAATATAGGGATGGGCCTGCCTGTCCAATATCGCGTGGGTCATGAATCCAAGAGCATAAACGCCAAGGGCGTTTATGCCTTTTTCGCGGCGGCCCGCCCGTATATCTTCAGCGTCGGGCGGCGGATCCGGGAGCCCCATTTTTAAAAGACCCGCGGTAAAAATACCGGCTCCCCTGCGGTGGAGGAGACTGCCGTATTCAAGGCCGACCGGCCTTCGACGTCTGTTATGGTAAAAAATATCCGGGCCCTGGCAGCCCAGGACAAAAGCCTTTTTATAATCAAGCATGATCTTTTTAAGGGCCTTGTCCGCGACGATCCCAAAACGATCGCCTATACGGCTGTAAATTCCGTCAATAACATCTTCCCCGAATATCGTATGCAATATTTGACTTGGCATTTGATGGATATTTTAAAATTTTTTTATGCCCGTTGACAATAGAACAAAAGAATGTTAACTTTTTATTCCGTATTGAATATCCGGAGCCGGGCAATAGCGCAGTTGGTTTAGCGTACAAGTCTGGGGGACTTGGGGTCCCCGGTTCAAATCCGGGTTGCCCGACCCCGGATATTCAGATTTCAGCCGGTAAATGTTTTGCCGGTATCTACATTTTCAATCAATTTTTTTAATTTCTCGATGTCGGCAAACGGACTGGCAGAAACCACTTTCGAAAGCCCCCTGACGCCGGTATTAATAAGATCCCTGTTATTGTCCTTCATACCCCTGTCAATAATTTCAAAATCTTTTTTAATGGCTTCGCCGCGTTCAGAAAAAACTTTGGAAAAAAAGAATTCGTAAAGCCTGTATTTTCCTGTAATTTCCTGGATCATAACTTCTTTCATTGACTCATATTTTTTAATTTCGCGTTTGGTAATTTCCGATTCTTTATGGCTGTCCGCAAGCATTTCGAAGAGCTTTTTTAAATCCTCGGCGGATATGGAGGGGTTATCAAACAGCCTGGCCAGTTCTTTTTCCTGCATTCCGATTCCCCGGATTAAAAGGCCGCAAATTCGGCCATGTTCAGAATATTGCCGGCAAGTTCCTGCAAAAAGGCAATGCCTTTGATATCTTTTGCGGTAAAATGCGATCCCCCCAGAGCTCCCCTGATGCACTTGAACCAGACGCTTATTATCCCCAAAGGATAAATGCCGCGTTTGATCCTGCGCCATTGGTGATCATAGGCCTGCAGACTTTTGTCCAGGGAAATCAATAATTCACCCAAACGCATTTCCAAAAGCTGCAGACGCAAAAGTTTCTTTTTTATGCCGTCAATCATAGTGATAATCCGGATTTCCGCTGCCTTTAGTTCTTTTTTGTTTTTATATTCGTCCGGATTTTCGACGGCTGCCAGGGGACACGGTTCCGGTTTAAGGCTCAGCGCCGCATCGGCCTGCGCTCCGGCTTTGCTAAAAGTACCGGGTGAACCGGATTTAGTGTTATGGTAAGGATCATGGAACATTCCGAGCTGTCTGCGCTGGGAGCCGGAAAGACGCCGGGTTAAAGCAGCGGCTTTACCCAGTTCTGCCGCAAGTCGGCGCCTTTGACTGGCAGTCCTGGCAAGCAGACAGGTAATACGGACTTTTTGTTCTTCGTATTTAAGATGAAGTTCGCGGAAGTCGCGGCAAAGGCGGTTATAATCCGCTAGATCTTCCCGGAACAAACCTTGTTCCTTCCGGAAGTCTTTGCCATGTATAAATATTCGTCAGCCTTGCAGATAAGGTCTTCCGCATGCATATCTTCGGTAGGTACCAGAGCGGCGACACCGATACTGATGGTTGTCCGGGTATCGGATCTGCCGTCTGCAGTTAAAACACGCAGCGACTCAACGGATTCCCGGATTGTCTCCGCGATTTCCATTGCCGGCTTTAGGGAAGTGTTGGGCAAAAGCAGCCCAAATTCTTCGCCGCCAAGCCGGGCGATAATGTCGGCGGGGCGCCTGGCCGAAGATTCGAAGATCATCGCCAGGGTTTTTAACAAAGTATCGCCCTGGGGGTGGCCGTAAGTATCGTTATAATCCTTGAATTTATCAACATCAAGCATAAGGAAGGAAAGCGGTGCTTTTTCGCGTAAACAGCGCCTCCATTCAGTATTGAGCCTGTCGTTAAAGCTCCGGCGGTTGCGGATATTTGTAAGCGGATCGATTAAGCCCAGCCGCTCTATGGTCCTGAACTGATTGACGATCTGGAGCTGATTTTTAACCCTGGCCCGCACCACAACGCTTGAAAAAGGTTTGCTGATAAAATCAACGGCGCCCAGGTTAAAGCACTTTTCCTCTGTCGCGTCGTTGTTTTCTACAGTAATAATAATGACCGGCAAGTTCTGGGTTTCTACGGATTCCTTGAGAATTTTTAATGTTTCAAAACCGTTCATACCGGGCATCATTATGTCCAGTAATATTAGGTCCGGGATAACAG
>Ga0123357_10000087_pt1 | contig 73983 bp, 44 predicted proteins | sample TergutEmb28metaG_FD_89873 | JGI IMG/M metagenome (GOLD analysis project Ga0123357, IMG submission 89873) | Embiratermes neotenicus P4 segment gut microbial communities from Petit-Saut dam, French Guiana - Emb289 P4 | ecosystem: Host-associated > Arthropoda: Insects > Digestive system > Gut ...
CGGGCGGGGGGTTTGGGGAAGGTTTGGGGGAAAGAAAAAAAGGGGAAAAGGGGGAAGGAAAGGGGATTGTGGGGGAAACGGAGACCGGGGAAAGGGGGGGGGGGGGCAGATGACGGAGCAAGCCCGTGCGGAGTTCAGAGCGTTTTACCTAGCGGGGTATGAGGAGGCGAAGAAGCAGGATAAGGGGATTGTGATGCTGGGAACAGGTAGTGGAGCGAGGACGCGGGAATTGTTGGGGGGCAATGGGCGAGATGCGGATCTGATGGCGTATGTGGACGGGCTGGCGATTGGGGATGCCGTCGAGGATGCGGCGGTGGGGAAGAAGTTGGTGGAGATGGGAGGGGGGGAGAAAAAGCCGCTGTGGTTGTTGCCGCCGGTGATGATGATGGGGGGAGCGGGTTCCGAGCCGCGACCGTCAGGGAGCGACCAGTTTAGCATCCCTACCGCACGGTCGCTCCCTGACGGTCGCGGCTCGGATAGTCAAGCGCAATTGCCTTGGGGCTTCTCGCCCGCGGCGGCGGGTTTGGCGGCGGGTGCGGCGGTGGTGCCGCTGCCGCCGCCGGCAGTGGATAGAGGCGTGACGGCACATCTGCTCGGCGGAGCGGCGTTTCTTCAGCGGGTGGATCCGGAAAGTTTGCCGTACATCGCTGTGTTTCAAGGGGGAGGCGGAGATGGTTATGGAGTGGCGGTGGTGGCGGGATTGTCGGCGCATACGGCAGTGGATGCGATGTTCCCGGCACTGGCGAAAGGGAAGACGATCGTGGTGCCGGGGGGAAGGGGGGGTGAAGGGGGGGGGTGGGGGGTGGAGGATCAGCGGCCGCCGTATCCGAATTTTGAAGTGGCGGACGATAATGAGCAATTGCGGGTGGTGGATGCCAGCGGATCGCCGGTGGATTGTCGGGTGGGGGACACGCTGTATGTGCCGGTGTCGGACCAGGTGATGTATGTGCTGGCGAGTGGGAGTGCGGAGGATTTGACCGCATTGCTGAGACAGGGGACGCGGAATCGCTTGCCGATGGTGGAGATTGAATGGCGACCCGATCCGTCAGCCCCCGGCTCTGCCGGGGGTTCAGCTGAGGGACGGGGAATGAAATTGAAGCTGACGAATATTACGACGGAGGCAATGTCGGGTAAGGTGCGTGTGATTGATCCGACGTCGAAAGTGAGGGGGGGGGTGCTTGGTGAGCGAGCGATGGGTCAGACGGCGGCTGGTCAGAGCGTGGAGTTGGAGATATCGGCGGAGGTATCAGGAGCAGTGGTGGTGGAAGTGGAAACGGAGCGTGGCGTGCAGCGAACAGCGGTGGTTTTTGGAAAAACACGCTGAAGCGTGTGTGACACGAAATGCAAACCAAAGTAGCGACCCCGCTTTGCGGGGTGGCGGGGGGTAGAAAAGTTTAGCCGCGAGCCGATAGGCGATCGCTCGGGTGCCTGTGATACGAGGGTTTGCCAAACAGGTCACGCCCCCCACGCTGAAGCGTGAACTCCGGAGGATTTGACGTGTGACGGGCGCGACGATAGCTTGCGGAGTCTTATTCACACCCTCTCAAGAGGAGCTTATTGCATGGCATCGACCAATGCCCGGAGTGCGGCGATCGCGGCGCTGACCAGTTTTAAATCCATGGCGCCACGGATCCATTTTGCGGAAACGCCGATCAAAGATATCTTCGCCTCGAATGTGTTTAATGAGGAGGTGCAGCGGGAGCGATTGCCCAAGCCGGTGTTTGAGAAACTCCATGAGACGATCCGAAATGGAGCACAGATCGATCCGGCGATCGCTGACGCGGTGGCGGTGGCGATGAAGGATTGGGCCATCGAAAAAGGGGCGACGCACTATGCGCATATCTTTTATCCGATGACCGGCGTGACGGCGGAGAAGCACGATTCGTTTATCCAGCCAACAGGCGACGGGAAAGCGATCCTGGACTTTTCCGGCAAAGAGCTTTCGCAAGGGGAATCGGATGCGTCGAGTTTTCCGTCGGGCGGACTGCGGGCGACGTTTGAGGCGAGAGGGTATACGGCGTGGGATCCGACGTCGCCGGCGTATATTTTGGAGAATCCCAACGGGACGGTGCTGGTGATTCCGACGGCGTTTGTGTCGTGGACGGGCGAGGCGCTGGACCAGAAAACGCCGTTGCTGCGGTCGATGGAGGCGGTGTCGAAGTCGGCGATTCGACTGCTTAATGTGTTTGGGAAGAATAGTCAGAAGGTGTTTTCGACGGTGGGGCCGGAGCAGGAATACTTTTTGATTGACAAGAATTTTTATTATGCTCGGCCGGATTTGCTCAATGCGGGGCGGACGTTGTTTGGGGCCAGGCCGCCCAAGGGACAGGAGATGGAGGATCATTATTTTGGGAGCATTCCGGAGCGTGTGCTGGCGTGCATGTTGGAGGTGGAGCATGAGTTGTACAAGTTGGGGGTGCCGGTGAAGACGCGGCACAATGAGGTGGCGCCGGCACAGTATGAGATGGCGCCGGTTTTTGAGACTTCGAATCTGGCGCACGATCATCAGATGTTGACGATGGAGACGCTGCGGCGGATTGCGGATAAGTATGGGTTGGCGTGTTTGATGCACGAGAAGCCGTTCGCGGGGGTGAATGGCTCGGGCAAGCATAACAATTGGTCGCTGGCGACGGTAGAGGGTGAGAATCTGCTGAATCCAGGCTCGACGCCGCATGAGAATGCACAGTTTTTGACATTTGTATGTGCGGTTTTGCGGGCGGTGGATAAGTTTGCGGGGGTTTTGCGAATGTCGGTCGCGTCGGCGGGGAACGATCATCGGCTGGGTTCCCACGAAGCGCCGCCGGCGATCATTTCGGTTTACCTCGGAGATCAGCTCAATGACATTATTGAGCAGTTGGAGAATGGCAAGCCCAAGTCGACGAAGCGTGGGGAGGACGTGTGGCTGGGGACACGGGTGCTGCCGAAGTTGCGGGATGCAGGGGATCGCAACCGCACGAGTCCGTTTGCATTCACGGGGAATAAGTTTGAGTTTCGGGCGGTCTCGGCGGGGCAGAGCATCGCGGGGCCGAACACGGCGCTCAATACGATCGTCGCCGAGTCGCTGGATTACATCGCGGGGAAACTGGAGGCGGAGCTTGTCGGCGGAAAGGAATTCAACAAGGCGTTGCATGGGGTGTTGTCGGAAATCGTCAAGCAGCATAAGCGAGTGATATTCAATGGAGATAATTATTCGGATGCCTGGCATGCAGAGGCGGCCAAGCGCGGACTGCCAAACTTCAAGACAACGGTGGATGCGGCGCCAGCGATTCTGACGAAGGAAGTAGTGGAACTCTTCGGCAAGTACAAGGTGCTCAATGAACGCGAAGTGCATAGCCGCTACGAGATCCATTTGGAGAATTACAAGAAGAGGATCAATATCGAGGCGCAGTTGATGGTGTCGATGGCCCGGACACAGATCTTGCCGGCGGCGATCCGCTACCAGGGCGAAGTGGCCGAAAGCATCGTGGCGGCAAAAACGGCGGGCGTCAACATCGGAAACCTCGGCGAACAGGAACAGTCGCTCTCCGACCTTTCCAAAACGATCGGCGAATTGCAGCGGAAAGTAACGGCGCTCGTGCAGGCGACGGAGCATGCCGCCGCGAGCGATGAGGCCGACGAAGATGTGCTGGCACAGGCGACATACTCGAAGGAAACGATCATCCCGGCGATGAAAGCAGTGCGGGAGCTTGGCGATAAACTTGAGACAATCGTCGCGGACGATCTCTGGCCGCTGCCGACGTATCGGGAAATGCTGTTCATTAAGTAGTTCGTGATGAATCAGGTGCTGGACTACCACAAGGGCGACGGATCGCGTGGGCGAACGCTACGGAACTGGGCGGTGGTGTTGGTGTGTGTGGGATGGGTGTGGACGTTGTTCGGACTATTGGCCATCCTGTTTTCGGCATTGGGCATCCGATCGATCCTTGTGACGGGGCCGGTGCTGGATTGATAGTCTTGGGCTTATTTGTACCGTTATTTTTCAACGGGGACGACGATCCCGCGGATGATGAGGTTCTGGCAGAAGATAAAGACCAGCAGCGTGGGGATGGCGGCGATGACAAGGGCGGCGTATTGGACGGATTGGTGGGCGATCTGCTGGAATTGGTAGAGCCAGACCATGATCGTCCACATTTTCCGATCGGGGATGATGATCAGGGCCATCATGAATTGGGCGTAGGCACCGGTGAAGGCGCCCAGGCCGATGACCGCGAGGATCGGCTTGGACAGGCCCATGGTGATCATCCAGAATTTGGTCCATTCTGAGGCGCCGTCGAGATCGGCCGCTTCGTAGAGCTCCTGCGGCAGACTGTCGAAGAAACCTTTAAGCAGGAAGATGGAGAAGCCGTTGGCCATGCCGGGGAGGATCAGGGCGGCGAAGGTGTTCAGCAGCGAGACGTTTTCGGTGATGATGTACGAGGGGATGAGCCATGCGCCGACGGTCACGCCAAGTGCGAGTGCAATGAAGATGCGGAAGAGTTCATGCGATCGCGGCAGGAAGCGGGTGAGCACCGTGAGTATCAGAGCGAAGGCGGCGGTGCCGGTGAGAAGGCTCCAGAGCGGGAAGGACTTGAGCAGGAGGAAACGGGGAATCATGGTGACTTCGCCTGGGAAGGCCATGGTGGCCATGCAAAACAGCAGGATGGTGTAGGTGGAGGGCAGCCTGAAGCGGGAGAGGGCGTAGGCGGCGAGGGGGTTGACCAGGAGGTTGGTGAGGACAGCGAGACCGCAGAAGATGATGGTGTTGATGATGCCGTTGCCGTGGAGGGCGATGAATCCGAGTGCGGCTTTGTAGTTGCGCGTGGTGAATTCCCAGCGGAGGTCGGACTTGTGGGCGTTCATATCGTGCCAATCGGCCTGTGCGATGGGCATGTTGAGCGGGCCGACCTTATCGCGTGGGAGGTTGTGTTTTTTTGCGACGAATTCTTCGAAGGCCTGCCGCGGGCCGTAGAGGTGGATGGCATCCAACGGACAGAATTTTTCATTGCGGATAAAACTGGCCCAGTCGACCTGGACGTATCTGGAAGTCGGAGCGGTGATGGTAAAGGGTATTTCGTCGAAGGACTTCCAGGCGGTTTCGAACTTGACGTTGTAAGCCGCGATGTCGTTTTTGTAGGTGGTTTTGAGGAAGTTGTGGTAGTTTGGAGCGAGGACCGGATTGTCTGGATCGAGGTGGATGTAGGCCAGTTTGAGTTGGGGGTTTTGACGGACGAAATCATTCCAGTTGGTTCGCTGAAGAGGTTGGGATTCAGGCGGAGCGTCCGGGGTAAGGAAAATCTCGTCGTATCGTTGGAACTTGGTATTGTGAGCCTTGTTGTAGTCTTCGATTTTGGGGTACTTGCCGCGGAGGAAGCAGTAATAGGCGCCGTCGAGGTTGACAAGGACTCGCTCGTCCGCGGGGCGCGTCTTGGCGTATTCCTTGCAGGCGAGGGTAAAGGGATCGTCCGGATCGGAGGTGCGGGTCGGATTGGGATAGGGGAGAAAAATGTGGTTCCAGTGCTTGTAGGGGAGTTTGAGATCGTCTCGGAAGGCGTTGATGTCGCCGTTGTACTTTTTGTAAAGCTGGTCGCGGAACATACGGGCGTTGCTTGCGAGGAGGTTGCTGGGGCGCACATGGCCGAGGTTCCACCAGGGGCTCAGGGGGCGCCATTCGAGGAAGTCGTCGAGAAGCTGCGGATCGACGGGGTCCGGCTTTGGTATTTTCTCCCAGTCTTCGAAGCGGTATCGCCAACTGGCCTCGAGCTGATCAACGGCGCCGTTGTACTTGCTCTCGGCATACTTCTGAAAGAGACACAGATCGTCGAACCAGAATTTCGGATACGGCGCATGAGCGTTGTAATCGGCGATGCTGGCGGTGGAACCGGCAAGCATGATCAGCAGCGGATAAATAATCGAAGCCGCCCCGAGGCTCAAAACAACGAAGAGCAGCGTGAAAAGAAGGCGCGTCTTGACGGATCGCCGACCGACTTTGCTGATCAGAGGCATGACTACTTCCTCCCCGCGGCATCGGTGGCGCCGGCAGCACGGAATTCCATTTTGGACAATCTTGTCAGGCGCATGACGGTAAAGCCGATGAGCATAGCGCCGAGGATCCAGGCCATGGCGGCGCCGGGACCGAAGCGGAGTGAGCCGAAGGTTTGCCAGAAGATGTGGAGACCGATGACTTCGGTGGAGCCGTAGGGTTGGTAGGGTCCGCCGCCGGTCATGGCCAGGACCATTTCGGATCCGCCGTGGAAGGTACCAATGATGGCCCCGATGAAGTTGATCGCGACGAGCGCCTTGATGCCCGGTATGGCAACATGCCAGAGTTTGTGCCAGATACCCGCGCCGTCAATTTCCGCCGCCTCGTAGTATTCGTCCGGAATAGTCTTGAGCGCCGCAAGATAAATCAGGCAGCCGGGCCCCATGCCGGCCCAGATGGTGGGAAGAATGACGCACAGCAGCGAAGCGTGGGCATTTTCGAGCCAGGCAATGCGGATTTCGGCGAGGTGGAATCCAAAAAAATTAATTGCGTGAACGAAGAGGTTGAGGAACTGATTGAGCAGGCCGTAGCGGCTGTAGAAATCTTTCCAGAGGAACATGACCACGGCGCCGGACAGGACAGCCGGGAGGTAATAGAGGGTGCGATAGATGAGTTTTCCGCGGGGGATTTCGGTCAGGAGGAATGCGAGGATGATGGGCGTGAAGAAGCCGAAGGTGATGTGGAGGAGACAGTACTTAACGGAGATCCAGAGCGCGTACCAGAAGGCGGGATCGAAGAGGACGTTGGCGAAGTTATCAATGCCGACCCAGGTGGAGAATCCTCGGACGTTGTAATTTTGGAAGGTGATGGTGGTCCCGCGGATGAGCGGGTAATAAGCCCAGAGCGCGATGGAGCCCAGGGCCGGGAAGAGGATGATGTAGGCGAACTTATAACGGCTGAACTGCCAGTGCCCGCGTCGTGGGGAATAATGCTGAGCCTGACTTCCAAAGCCCATACAGCGGTAGAGGAAACGATGCGGCCAGAGAGACCACCCCGGCTCCTGCAATTCGGGCTGAACGAGACTGACGGCAGGCACCTGGGTCCGAGCGAAAGTCTTGAACACTTTGTAAAACAGGAGAGCGAAGCCGACAAAAATCACCACGGCAACGGCAACGGCAACGTTGCTACGAAAACGGCGCTCCTCGGGCGAAATAATGCCCAGCATTCGCTCATTCGTCGAGGCCACGCGAGCCTTGAGAATCACGCGAATGCGGTTCTTGGCGACCTCCTCATAATGCATACGGTCCTGGTCATTCGCCCCGTAGAGGTTGTGTATCGCGGCCTTCACCACCGGGTCGTTCTTGATCTGGTCAATCGCCTGGCTCGCATACTGATAGACCGATTGGCAGCCATCGCAGTAAGGCTCCGGAATGCCCCGCTCGGTCACCTCATCGCGTGCTTCCTCCCAGCCTTTGGGAATCTGGGAAACGAATTCAGAAAAACCGGAAGAATTCAGAAGCTTCGAGGAGATGAAATTGCCAACGCCGTTTTCGACGTAAATCCGGGTGCGAATTTTGCGGGACTCCGGGCCATCGAGGAAGAAGAGGTACTTCCAGGCAGCATCGCGCCGGTAGTTGTCGTTTTCGAGTCCCGCGTAGATGCCGGTCATGCCCGCGGCGAAGGACGCCCCCTGAATGCCGCCGGGGCCCATGGGGATCGGGCCAAAACCGACCTGGGCGGGATCGGCAGAGACATCAAAGAGCCGATCGTCGATCGTGCCGAAGTTCATGCCGACCTTCAGGTTGGAGCCTTGTCGCTGCTCCACCATGACGCCTTCGAAATGGCCGTACTGGTTATCGTAAGGCTCGAGAAAAAGGCGGGCGATGAAGTAGTAAGCATTGACGGCGTTTTCGGTGTCGAAGACGCAATGCCATTCTCCCGTTTTGTCCTGCTCGACCAGACGCCCACCGTAAGCATAGAGAAGGCTCAGGGTATTGACGCCCAAAATCCCGTTGTTGTTACCGCCAGTGAACGCAAAACCGTAGCGATCCTTGGGCGGATTGGTAAGTTTCTTGGCCCACTCGAACATCTCTTCAAAGGACTCTGGTGCACGGTCCGGGAGTTCGGCTTCGATAAAGAGGTCTTTGCGGTAGAAAATGGCCGTGACCACGAGAGACTGCGGGAACATCCAGACGTGCTGATGGTGGGCGCAGGGAGCGGCCCCCCACTTCTCGAGGTAGGGACACTTCTCACCATAGGGACACTCACGGCGCATGATCGGCCAAACCGTCCGCGGAACACGATCACCAATCAAAAACTCGTCGTAGCGAGGCGCCGTCTTCAGCTTCGCAAAATAATCCTCATTGGAAAGCAGATGCCCGTCGTGAATATCAGTGCCCAGAGCGTTCTCCAGGTACTTGTCCAGCGGATAAAGAAAACGATTGGTGATATAAGTGCCCGAGCGGGCAAAGTTGATCCCCAGAACGTCCGGGGCGATGTTCCCTGCAATCTGCATCAGTGGCAGCATGTCATTTTGCGCGCCGACGATCTGCAGACCGCTGGAGGAGACGGGGCGGATGTTCGGATGGAGTTTCTGAAAAGTTTCGACGATTTCGAGACTGGTCAGGAAGCTCGGCCCATACCCGGCGAATTCGTTCACCCCCACAGCCGTACGAAGGTCAAGAGGCGCAGGAGGATCAGGCAACTCGCCGGCACGAGCAACCGTCGGCAGTAACATCACCAGACTCGCCATGAACAGAAACAGAGCGCAAAGAAAGCGGCAGGGAAAGCGGCGAGACCATGGCGAATACTGCGTCATGTGAGCTCGTACAAAAGAGACAACAATATCGAACACATACTGTAACGTCTGCCGACCATTTTTATGTCGTTTTTGGCGCAGAAATTTTCAGAACTTTTCTGTCGTGCCCCCCCCAACTTGGTACCACGACCGTAAGGGAGTGCCGGATCACGTGTTCGATTTGTGGGGATATGAATGGTGATTGTGCTTGGGTGACACCAACGTTCGTTGGAGCGCCGCGGGAACTGCCCTCTCGCTCCCTGACGGTCGCGGTACCAAGTGGAGGGTGGCCTGGCAGAAAAATGGGCAGCCCCCATGAAAAAATTGAAAATAAATATTTGCTTTTTTTGAAATTCGTGGTATGCATTAACACAGTAAAGTGCGGCCGCAAGACGGTTACGCATCACGTGTAAGCAGAGAGCAAGAGAGTGCTCCTTTCGGAATCGGCATTTTTCGCCGTTGCCAGGGAGTAATTTCGAGCTCTCTGCTTTTTTTGTGGCATGAGCGTCTCGCCCATGCGTTATGGGCAAGACGCTCATGCCACGGCATATCTTCTTTCAAGGAGTGGAGTTCATGTTTTCGCTTAAGCAACATGTTCGTCGTCACGCCGCAGTAGTTGCCGTAGGCGCCGCCACCCTCGGCCTCGCCGCTGCCTCGCACGCCGCCGATGTCACTTGGAAAGGAGGCGACGGCAATTTCAACAACACGGATGACTTTGACGGCAATGGTACCTCCCTCTCTTACGCACCACAGGTCAACTGGAATCAATCAGGTTCCCCCTTCGATGGCCTCGGCGGCAACGATAATGTCACCTTTGGCAGCACGACCACGCCCGTTACCATTATCGTTAACGGTACCGCTTCCTACACCGACCCTGTATACGGCTTTTACCAGAGCAACAACACGTTCGTGAATTCCCTCACCCTTAATGGCGGCGGATACACGTTCGAGAGCGCCGCGAATGGTGAAGGCATCGTCGTCGGCTCTTGGGCCAGCGGCGGCTCCGTTACTCAAGTTAGTGGTCACAACGTCATTAATGTCCCCCTCACTTTCAACGGCTACGGCTCTAACATCTCCAACAACAGCGTCGTGAATGTCATCGCCGGCACCTTGGAAGTCGGCACGGTTACAACAGGCTACGGCCTCGGTCCGCACTACAAAGGTCTTCAGAAACAAGGCTCCGGCCTCCTCCGCATCGGCGCCCTCTCATCTGTTGACGTCGTCAATGTGATGGAAGGAACACTCCTTCTTTCCGGCACGTCCAGTTCTACCTATTTCGTCGTCGGACAGTCCGGTACGCTCGCCGGTAATGCTACCATCTCTACATGGGGTAGTGCTGGCGTTCAAATCAGTGGCCATCTCGCCCCAGGTGACAATGGCTACGAATCGACCGATGACGGCCAAAGCGGCGTCGTCAATACCTTCGGCCAAATTGGGACCCTCACCTTTAATACTAGCGGCAAAGATTTCTCCTTCGAAGCAACCTCCAATTTCGACGTGGACTGGGACCTCGGGACCGGCGAGCATGATATTCTCCAACTCTCCGGCAACGTCGTCAACGTTTACGACGGCGCTCAAATCAACATTAACTTCATGGATGACGGCACCTTGGCGAATGGCACCTACACCTATAGTTTCGACCTCGGCGATTTCATCCAGGGTGCCGGCTCCATCGTCGACCTCGACTCAGACGGTAACCCCGGTGGCCGCGGCTTCGATTTTACCGTCACCATGCCTCAAGACTGCAGTTACGAAATGAGTGATTCTGGCTTTGGCTTCAAGGTTACCATCGATCGAAGCAATACCGTTCCCGAGCCCGCCTCGCTTGGTCTTCTGGGCTTGGGCGCCGGGCTTCTGTTGCTTCGCAGAAAGCGTTAATTCAGCGTTGGTTCGTATCAAGTAATCAATCGACGGCGGCTCTCCCAAGGAGCCGCCGTTACTTTGCCTATCCGGAAAGGCCAAACCATCAGAGCCGCAATCGTACGATTGCGCCGATAACCGCAATCTCACGATTGCGGCTCTGTAGTTGATTATTGGATGCATCCAGTAATCGGTGGCATGTCCTATTTAGCCGGTCGGGCTTGTCCACCGTTCGGTCGCCGCTCTGCCGAGCGTCACAAAATTGCAACTGAATTCTTGATGCGCCCTTGATGATTCTTAACATAGAATAAAATTTGACGGCGGTCACTTTGCAGTGTAAAGTGGTTGGAATCCAAAAGCCGATAGTAGTCATAGGGACTCTTATGGAACATTGGCAGGACGCCAATGCCACGAGATGGAGTGCACATGGTGGAGTTGCGGGACGCCCTTTCGCAGATTGCCGAGATTCGCCAGCAGATGGCGAGAGGGCAGATTTTTCGCGGGTATCGCTCGGCAACGTCGGCATTCTCAGGGGTGGTAGCGGTGGTGACGGGCGTGGTGCAAGCGATGCTACTGCCGGATGCGGTGGGGCGGACGGGAGCGTTTGCGGCACTCTGGACCGCGGCGGCGATGGTCTGCCTGATCGTCGGAGGAGCGAAAATGGTGCTGCGGACACGGCGGTCGCATTCGGCGGTGCAGCGGCAGTTGACGCTGCTGGCGGTCGAACAATTTGTCCTGTCGCTGGTGGCGGGAGGGTTGATGGCGTGGGTCTTTTGCGATTTTCTCAGTGCCCAGGCCTAGATGCTGCCGGGGATTTGGATGGTGATCTTTGCGTTGGGGATTTTTGCGTCGGCGAGACTTTTGCCGCGAGAGGTGTTCGGCGTGGCGGGGTTTTACCTGCTGGCGAGGATTGTGACATTGGTTTTGAGCGGGCGAGCGGGGGGGGGATGGGCGTTTTCGCCGTGGCTCATGGCCGGAACGTTCGGCGCGGGACAGACGGCGATCGCGGTGATTCTGTACGTAAAGTTGGAGCGGACTCGTGAATGATAAGACTGGAAAATTTGCGTATGAAGGGATCGATCGCGTGATCCACGAGAAGGCGAGGCTGAGCATCGTGGCGTCGCTGGCGTCGCATGCGGAAGGAGGGGGGGGGGTGCTCTTTGGCGACTTGAAGGAACTCTGTTCGCTGACGGATGGCAATTTAAGTCGGCATCTGACGGTTCTGCAGGAAGCGGGGGTGGTGGAGGTGAAGAAGAGTTTCAAGAACAATCGGCCTCAGACGTGGTGCAGGCTCACGGTGTCGGGGCGGAAACGATTTACGGAATATGTCACGGAGTTGGAGAATGTGGTAGCCGATGCGCTCAAGATGCAAAAAGAGCGAAGCGGAAAAGTAGGGTGGTTCCCGGTGTAAATGCGGAGTTCACGCTTTAGCGTGTTTATTCATCGAAACACGCTGAAGCGTGAACTCCAGGAGAAATGTTTGAACGGCCGCACGAGGCGGCGTTTTTTTGGCATGGAAAACTTTGTTATGTAAAGTACCTTGCAAAATAAGGGTGATGTATGAAGGTTGTGACGGCGGAAGCGTTTGGGCTTTGTTTGGCGGAAACGATCGCGACGGTGAAAGGAAGGCTGGAGGCGATGTTCGGCGGAGTTGATAGCCTTGATCGTCATTGGATTCAGGAATTGATATGATTAATCAGGTTAAACGGTTTTTGAATGGGCGGACAAAAAGTTTCGGGCATGCGCTGCGCGGTGTGGAGTATGTGGTGCGATCGCAGAAGAATGCGTGGGTGCATGCGATGGCGACAGTGATGGTAGTGGCAGCGGGGATCTGGACGAAATTGTCGGCAGGCGAGTGGTGCTGGATGATCGCGGCGATCGGGGCGGTCTGGGCGGCGGAGGCGATGAATACGGCGCTGGAGTTGCTCTGCGATGTGGCACACCCGGCGTTTCATCCGATGATCGGGCGTGCCAAGGATGCGGCGGCGGGAGCGGTGCTGATTGTGGCCGTCGCGGCCGCGGCGGTAGGAGCGTGCGTGATGTGGCCGCATGTGTTCGTGGCAAAGTGAAGAAGCAAGGAGAAATTCGAGATGCGTGTGAAGTTCATTTTGCCTGCGCTGCAGGAGGCGTTTGAGTCGCTTGCAGAGGCCAATCTCGCCGCCGCCGCGAAACGCCAAAACATCGGCCGATCCTAAATAAATCACCAGATCACCAGATTTTTGACGGTCAACAGGATGATTTTGACGTCGAGCCAGAAGCCGCGGCGTTCGACGTATTGGGTGTCATAAAGGATCCATTCCTGGAAGTCGGTGGGGCCGCGGTGGGGGGAACGGGAGACCTGCCAGAGACCGGTGATGCCGGGCTTGACGGAGAGGCGGGCTTCTCGCCAGGCGGGGCAGAGCTGGTTTTCTTCGAAGGGGCTGGGGCGTGGGCCGACGACGGACATGTGGCCGAGCAGGACGTTGAGAAATTGCGGAAGTTCGTCGATGCAGGATTTGCGGAGGAAGTTGCCGATGGGGGTGATGCGGGGGTCGCGGGCGATTTTGAACTGCGGGCCGTCGACCTGGTTGACTTTGTTTTTGCGGAGTTGCGGCTGGAGGCGGTGGGCATCACGGACCATGGTGCGGAATTTGAGGCAGCCGAAGGGGCGGCCGTTGCGGCTTTCACGCTGATGCACGAAGAAGATTGGGCCGCGGTCGTAGGCCTTGATCAGGACGATGACGGCGAGGCTGATGGGCAGCGTTGCCACAATCGCGGCGAGCGAGAAAAGGATGTCGAAGAGGCGTTTCAATATGTCGTGGAGCGGGCGATGGTGGGCGGTGGGGCCGGTGAAGTAGGCGTCGGCGGTTGCGATGGCGGGGAAGCGGCGGCGGACGGAACGGTGGGCGATTCGTAGGATGGCGTGGGCGGTTCGCCAGCAGGAACATCGGCAGGATGCCGATGCCACGTCGCTGCATTTCCAGGCGATGCCCAGGAGTTGGTGGCGAGAGGGGTGGGTGGGTGGGTGGGGGCGATGGAAGTGGCGGCGAATGCTGAGGACGTGTGCGTTTGCGTCAATAAGTAGATGTTCGCGGTAGGGGTGCGAGTTGGGACGCGGGGCCGTCATGAGCACGGCGGTGGCGCTGGTTCGGCCGTGAAGATCGGCAAGGGCTCGCAGCAGGAATTGCAGGGGAACGGTTCGGGTGAGATGAATGGCGTATTGAGAGGCGTGCCCGTTTGTCGGTGCGTGTTGTTGGTTGCCGATCGTGATGGTGGCTTGGATGTTCAGCCGTTGAAGGACGTGCTCGATCAGGGCGCATTCGGCGGCGGTTTCGGAAGCGAGCGATTCGGAGAATGTGGTTGATATGGCGGTCATGAAGATGTATTGCCCTTTCAGGGCGTGACGTTCGCGGGGGAGATGCTGACCGGGGGCGTTGCCCCGGCTACGTATGTTGACGCCCTTCGGGCGGGACATGGAACGACAGGGCAAACGCATATGGAGTTCAGAGCCGCGACCGTAAGGGAGCGACCCGCGTTATTTACGCATTGCCGCACGGTCGCTCCCTTACGGTCGCGGCTCTGATGGTCAAATGCGTTCGCCCTGCATGGAACGATTAACGACTTGACGATTTAACGACTTAACGGTTATGTATGCTGACGTCCTTCGGGTGTACATAGGCGGGACGCCCATGCCACTTATGTGCTATAAGTGTACTCATGTCGGTAATAGGTTTGGGTGTGACTGACGCCGTTGATGATGATTCTGGGGGTTTTGTTGGTGATGCGGGCGAGGGCGTCGAGGGTTTGGTTGACTTCTCGCGGGCTGGAGCGGCTGGCGCGCACGACGCAGAGGATTTCGTCGCAGGATTGCGCGATGAGCCGGGCGTCGGCGACGACCAGGGCCGGCGGAGAATCGATGAGGATGCAGTCGAAACGCTCGCCCCCTCCCCCTAGCTGAGCGAGCGCTTCGTGGAAATGGCGGCGTTGGAAGAGTTCGACGGGGTTTCGTTCGATTTGGCTGCCGGCGCCCATGATGCGGAAATTCGGGAGCTCTTCGAGAGGGCGTACGAGTTCCGGGGGATTGCCCTGGAGCAGATCGGAGAGGCCGGGGCGGAAGCCGATGTCGAACATGGTGGTGAGGTCGCGTTTGCGGAGGTCGGCGTCGATGAGGAGGACGTCGAGGCCGCTCTTGGCGATGGAGAGTCCGAGGTTGGCGGTGATGGCGGTTTTGCCGTTGCTGGGAGTGGGGCTGGTCACGAGCATGACGCGGCGGTCGGTGTGGCCGGGCGGGAGGAGGTTGGCGTGGAGGAGTCGCATTTCTTCGCCGAGGATTTTTTGTTGGAGAGGGGGGGGGCCGCTATTGTTGCTGTTGAGCACGGTGTGTGAAATGCTTCCGACGACCAGCGGCTGAAAATGCTCCGGCAGATCGTCGGCGTGATCGATCTTGTCGCGGAGTTTCATGAGGAGTGCGAGCATGCCGAAGCCGAGGAAGAGGCCAAAGCCGTTGGCGGCGGCGGCGAACTTCGGCCAGCGGTTGACGGTGGGCGTCTTCGGTTGCACCGTCGGCCCCAGCAACGTCACTCGCCCGGGCGCACGGGTCTGGTTCTCGATCTCCGCAATGCGATCGTTGTAACGCTTCAGTGCGTCCTTGGAGTCAGCGATCTGCTCCTTGAGCTGGAGAATCGGCGTGATTTTGTTGCTCAGCGTGCGAGCGTTTTCTTCCTGTTCCGCGATCACTTTTTGCAGGCCCGCGATCTGGCCGGCCAGGGCAGTCAGATCCGCGTCGGCGTCCCGGATTTTCCTGGCGCGATCCATGGCGTAGCTGGATTGATAAGACGCCCAGGCGTTCTCCTGAATCTCCTTGCGGCGGTCCGCGATCTTCTCTTCCAGCGCCTTGATCTGCTTGCGGTATTCCACGCGGTCGGGATGTTCGGGGGTGGCGCGTCGTGAGGCCAAGATGCCGTCGAAGACCATGATCCTGGTTCGCTCCGTCGCCCAGCGATCGACCTGGCTGTCGCCTTCGGTCGGCACGCTGGACTTGAAAAGGGCTTCGGTGGCGGGCTCGCGGTTCTGCATCGCTTGGCGCTGGGCCTTGAGAGCGATTTCGTCCGTCTGAAGTTTATTAAGCGTCTGGCGGGAATTGGCGATCACTTGCATGATGATTCTGCGATCGTCTTCGGTCCATGCGGCCCCCCCCCCTCCGCCGTCGGCTTCGAGGCGGACGAGTTTCTCCTGGGCGTCGCGGAGTGACTTGTCCGTGGTGGCCTGGAGCTGCTTGAGAATCTTCAACGATTTGTCGATGTTCTGCTCGTCGAGCTCGTTGCGGGAACGGAAGTAAGCGTCGATCACGGCATCGACGATCGCGGTGGCCGCCTCGGCGTCCTGGTACGCCATCGTGACGTAAATCGCCTGCATCGACGCGACGACCTGCACCTGTTCGTCGAGGTAGCGGATCTGGTCCGGCAATGCACGGAACCAGGCATACTTCCTCAGACGCACATCCTCAGCAGCGTGGGAGAGCACGAACGGACTCTTCATCATCTCGGCCTGCGTGCGAATGTATTCACTGTAGAACGGATTGGCTTCCTTGGTGCCGCTGACGGGATTGGCAATCACCGGCGAGACTTCGACCGACCCCTTGGCGACATACTGCGGCGGTACCGTCCAATAGACAAAAGCCGTCGCCGGCACAGCGATAACCGCCCAGATCAGCAGCACGACCCACCAGTACCTGTGGACCGCCGCACGAAATCGCGACGATTGCCGGCGCGCTTCAGCGGCTTCACTTGTTTCCATGGCCATGTATCCGGATCCTCCTGTGGCGTTCCACTCAGGAAGATGACCCGGGTTCGAGCGTGTGACGATGGCCGCCGTGTTCATGAATGGAACCTCGCTACGAAAGGTACGAAGTTTTGAAGGCGGTAGATGCTTCGTGTCAGTGCGATACTATTCAGCACGAAGACACGAAGATACGAAGGACACGAAAATGTTAGTTTTTAATTTTTCTTCGTGATCTTCGTTTCTTCGCGCCTTCGTGCTTTGGTCGTGGCCGGGCTCAGGATGCGGGAGAAGGCTTCGGAACCGGGCGGGATGAAAGCGTCGCGGAGTGCGACGGAGCGTCGGACCAGCGAGTCGGCGCCGACGACGGCACGCGTGCTGATGACGATGGGACCCAGCAGAACGGCGCCTTGTTCGATGACGGCGCCTGCGTCGATCCAGATATTGCCGCGGAGATAGGCGTTTGGACTCACCGTTGCCGTTTCATGGATGACGACATGCGATTGTTCCGTTGGTACGCTGAAGCGTGAACTCCGGAATCCGGCGGGCGGATCGGCGGCGGCTCGCGGAATCGCCTCTCGCATGGCCGCAAGATAATGCTCCGGCGAATGAATCAGCATCGCTGGGGGCGTTAGCCCCCGGCTCTGCCGGGGGTTTTGGAGGGAAGGGGCTTCCGTATCAGCGTTCCTATCGACCGCCCCCCTGGCAGATGGAGGGAGGCCGGGGGCTGACGGATGCGGGCCGCGAAGTTTGTGGCAACGCACCCGCATGCCGACGGCGATGACGTGGGGAATGAATTGTTCCTTGATGTCGTGATAGCCGACCGGCGGCACCAGATCGAGTGTACGCGGTTCGATGAGATAGACGCCGGCTGGTTCGAGATGGTTCTTGCCCGCCCGCAGGGCGCCGACAGTGATCGCGGCATCGTTTCGCCGGTGCTCTTCCATCATGGCGGACAGGTCGAAGTCGTACCAGCCGGTGCCTTGGATGCAGACCATGGTGGTTGTGCCGGTCCATGCCCGGAGGTCCCGCAGGCAGCCGGCCGGTCCACGCGGCAAAATGTCCTCCGAGTAATGCAGCGATTGCCACGGCGCTTCGCCGCTGGAGAGTTCCGAGGCGATCATGCGGGTCTTGCCGTTGGCACAGATCGCTATATTGCGGCAGCCGGAGCGGACGAGAAATCGCAGCACATGCGAAATCAACGGCTCTCCCGGAAACGGCCACAGTGCGCGCGGAAGTCCGGACCCTGGAACTTCCAGGCCGGACCGAACGCCACCGGCTAGCACCACCGCATTCATTCCATCCATCTCCACCCACAGACTCGCGGAACCCACGGACGCGCAGAGCGAATTGCAGTTGAGATGTTTCGCAAAATCCATACCACGACGGACGCCGTGCTCTGCGGGGAAATCGTTCAATCGTCAAGTCGTCAAGTCGTTAAATCGTTAAATCGAAAGGTTGCGCCCGTTTCGTCCCGGCATACGTAGAACCCGCGACGTGTTGACGACTTGACGATTTAACGACTTGACGCATTCGGAGTGTGTGATGATTCCGCAGGTTGCACTGGTGCTGTGGATTCTGACGTCGTTGGTGTTCTTTGCAATGCTTTCGCCGCTGCGGGCGTTTCTTTTGACTTATGTCATTGGGCTGCTGGTGTTGCCGGTGGAGATCACCGATCGTAACGGCTATCAGATCGGGTCGATCGTTTTCACGCAGTCGCTACGTATCGACAAGATCACGGCATGTCACATCGGGGCGATCCTGGGAACGCTGCTCTTTTCGCCGCATGTGTTGCGCCGGCTTCGCTTGCAATGGCTGGACCTGATGTTCGCGGTCGTGGTGGCCGGTGCGTTTGCCACGTCGCTCGTCAATCAGCTGGGTTCCAAGGAAGGTGTGTCCAATGTCGTGCAGACGCTGCGGGAGTATCTGCCGATCATGGTGCTCGCTCGGCTCTACATCGTTTCTTTCGCGGACCTGCTGCAGGCTGTGCGGGTGATTGTCGGCGGCGCGTTTGTTTATTCGGCCATCTGCGTGCTGGAATGGCGAATCGCACCGCAATTGCATACTTTGCTCTACGGCTATTTCCAGCATTCCTTCGACGAATTTATCCGCTACGACCACTACCGCCCCGCAGGCTTCATGCGACACGCGATCGAACTCTCCAGCTTCATGGCGATGGCGGCGATCCTGACAGGATGGCTGACCTGGAAGAGGATGTTCAGGCCGCTGTGGGGATTCGTTCCGCCGGGCGCGGTGATAGGGGCGATCCTGGTTGGGCTGGCGACGACCATGACCTTTTCCGGATACTGCGAATTTCTACTTGGTGCGTTTGTTCTGGCGGCGATGTTGTTTTGGCGGAGTCGTTGGATCGTCTGGATTCTGCCGCTCGTTGCGGTCCTGTGGATCGTCGGACGCGGCACCGGCGCGCTGGATGCGGCGTGGCTGGTGAGTTTGACGAATCAGTTCAATCCGGCACGGGCCGCCTCCGTTCAATATCGGCTGGAGTCCGAGCAACTCAATCTCGCCATCGCGTCGCAACATTTCCTGCTGGGACAGGGCGCACGCTACGGAGCGGCACGCACCAGCGAAGGCAAACTCCTGCTGGCGCTCGATGCGCAATGGCTGACCAATTTGGTGTTCTTCGGCATCGTGGGCCTGGCAGGATGGTTCATGGTCTGGGCGTGGCCGATCGTTGAAACGACGAAGCGTTGGCGGCGGATTTCGCTTCAGGACCAGACGCTCGCGGCCGTCATCTGTGTGCTCATCGGTGCACAGTTCATCGATTTTTTATTCAATCATTTTCCGTCGTGGTTTTTATTGATCCTGAATGTCGGGCTGATCAGTGCTTTGCAGTACGGACGTCCCGTGACGGCGCTGCGGCGCGTGCGTGCATCGGCGCCCCGCATGGCAAAGCGGGGCTTTAGCGTGGCGAAGAGAGGAGCGACACCATGACGCCGCGACGACGAATAGCTGCGATCATCGTGCACTACCGAACGCCTGGGATGTTGCGGAACGCGGTGGCGTCGCTGCTGCCGGAACTGGATCGGCAGAGGGACGAAATCGTGATTGTCGACAATGCGTCCGGGAAGGCGGATCTCGAGCGGATTCGGCCGCTGGCGGGGGTCGGAGTAGGGTGGGGTGGTGGCGTAATGCGGGTGATTGAATCGCGTGACAATCTGGGGTTTGCGGGCGGTAATAACCTGGCGATTCAGCAGGTGATGTGCGACGGTGGCGCGGAGTATATTCTGCTGCTGAATCCGGACACGCTGGTGCGGCGGGGTGCAGTCGTTACGCTGCTGGCATTTCTCGAAAGTCATCCGAACGCGGCGGCGGTTGGGCCGCGGTTGGAAGACCTCGACGGCACGCCGCAGCAGTCGGCATTCGGATTCATCACGCCCATTTCGGAATTCATCCGCGGCGCAAGCATCGGCCCCGTATCGCGGATGCTCCAGCGTTACCAGGTCTACGGTTCTGTGAGCGAGCATGCCCATCGCACAGACTGGTTGGCGGGCGCCTGCGTGCTGATGCGGACGTCGCTGATCGAGCGGGTCGGGCTGCTGGACGAACGTTTTTTCATGTATTTCGAGGAGGTCGATTTTTTTCGGCGGGCGGCATTGATCGGCGATCAGCGATTCGAAGCGTGGTACGAACCGGCCGCACACGTCGTGCATCTCGTCGGACAATCGTCCGGCGTGGTCCGCGATTCCGGGCATCGAAATCGCCTGCCCGCGTACTGGTTTGAATCACGCCATCACTATTTTCGCAAGCATTTCGGCTATCTCGGCATGGTGGCCGCCGACGGCTGCTGGTTCGCCGGACACCTGCTCAACCTGGCGAGGAAATTATTCACCGGCGTTTCGCACGCACACCTGGCGCATCGAGAGTCCCGCGATCTGCTGCGGCACAGCGTCCGCGCCTGTTTCCTTCCCTGGAGCCTGACGTGACCACGCCATCGCACATGCTCGCGGTCAGCAAATTCGTCGCGGCGACGCCGATCTCGCTCGCCGCGCAGATTCGTGAGGACTACCGCGTTCACGGGCGAGATTGGACTCGGCCGGGGTTTCACGCGGTGGCGGTGCACCGTTTCGGTGTGTGGCGGATGCGGATTCGGCCGAAATGGTTGCGGGCGCCGTTTTCGGTGCTGTACCGCGTGCTGTTCCGCTATGTACGGAACTGCTACGGCATTGAACTGCCGTACTCGGCGTCACTCGGGCGGCGGGTCATCATCGAGCATCAATCCGGCATCGTCATTCACGGCAGCGCGATCATTGGAGATGACTGCATCCTTCGACAAGGCGTGACACTGGGCAATCGCACGCTGGAAAAGCCCTTCGAGGCGCCGACGCTTGCTGCGGGGGTCAACGTGGGCGCCGGCGCGAAAATTCTCGGTGCGGTTCGCATCGGCGAGCATGCGGTCATCGGGGCCAATGCGGTCGTCTTGCGCGATGTGCCGCCATACGCGCTGGCGGTCGGCGTGCCCGCACGGATTATCGCCGGAGATACGACATGAGCATCGGCATCGTCATCATCGGCCGGAACGAAGCTCAGCGCCTTGCTGCGTGCCTGAATGCGGTGCGCGCGTCGCATGTAAATCAGGCGGTCGAGATCGTCTATGTGGATTCCGGCTCTTCGGACGATTCCTGCGAGATTGCGGAAGGGGGGGGGAGGTCCCGGGTTCAGGTGGTGCGGCTTGACGCGTCGTTGCCGTTCACGGCGGCCAGAGCTCGCAACAGTGGAGCGCAAACGCTGATGCAGTCACATCCGGACCTTGAGTATTTGCAGTTCCTCGACGGCGACACGCAGATGCACGCTGATTGGCTTTCGCACGGCGTGAAGTATTTGGAGCATCATCCTTCGGTGGGCGCGGCGTGCGGACGGCGTCGGGAGTGCAATCCTGCCGCCGGCATCTACGACTTTCTGGCGGACATGGAATGGAACACGCCGATTGGCCGGGCGGAAGAATTCGGCGGCGACGTGCTGATGCGGGCGGACCTGTTTCGCCAACTCAACGGTTATCGGCACGATTTCATCGCGGGCGAAGAACCTGAACTCGCAGCCCGCATGCGAACCGCCGGCTATCACCCGGTACGGCTGAACCACGAAATGACGCTCCACGAAATGGGCATGACGCGGTTTTCGCAGTGGTTCCGCCGAGCGATTCGCTCCGGACACGCCATCGCGCAGCTCCATCACGTGCATGGCCGGCCGCCGCTGCGGCTGTATCACCAGCAGTGGCGATCCACGTGGTTCTGGGCTCTGATGTTGCCGCTGGCAGTCATTTTGCTCTCGCTACGGACGACGCCCTGGGCGCTGCTGCTCTATCCGGCGGCGAACCTGGCGCTGATGTTGCGCGTTTCGCGGGATCGTCTCCGTCGCGGCGACGATCGCCCCGCGGCCATCATCTACGCGTTCTTCACAACGCTGGCCAAGCTGCCGCAATTGCTGGGAATGTTGACGTTCCATCTGAACCGTCTCCGTCGCCGGGACTCCATGATCATTGAATACAAATCAAATCAATCGCATGTGGCGATCCCCCAAAAAGGGAGCCCCGGATGGCAATCCGGGGCTTTTCTCGTAGAGAGCAGAGACTGCTGACCATGCACATCGCTTATCTGATCTCGCAATATCCGGCCGTCTCGCACACGTTTGTGCAGCGGGAAATCCTCGCGATGCGCGGCCTGGGCTGGACGATCACGACGATTTCGATCCGGCGTGCCAAAGCCGGCGACCTGTTGACGCCACTGGATAAGTCCGAGGCAGCCGACACGCACGTGATCGTGCCGCCCCATCCGTTCCATTTTGTCGCGGCGATGGTCGTCGCCTTGCTGCATCCGCGGACGCTGTGGCGAACGCTGAAAACCGCGTGGCGGCTGCGGCGCCCGGGCTTACGCGGTGCACTCTGGGCAATCTTCTATTTCGTCGAAGCACTGCTGGTGCATCGCATTGCGAGCAAGAAAGGCGTCACGCACTATCACGCGCATTTTGCCAACGTTGCCTGCGATGTGGCGCTGCTTGCTTCGCATCATGACCGCAAGAGTTTTTCCTTCACGATGCACGGGCCGACGGAATTTGCGAACGCCGCGTTGCATCGTCTGCCGGAGAAATGCCGGGCTGCGAGGTTCGTCATTTGCATTTCCGATTTCGCTCGCGCTCAGCTCATGGCCCTGTTGCCCAGCGGTCTGTGGAACAAGCTGCACGTGGTACGCTGCGGAATTGATCCGGCGCAGTTTGCCTCCCCTGTCGCCAGGGACCCGGACGCGAGGGTCACGAACATTTTTACGATTGCGCGTCTTTCACCGGTGAAGGCGCATCCGATTCTTTTTCGTGCGATCGACGAACTGCTGCTGCGTGGCCACGAAATCTGCCTCATGCTTGCCGGCGACGGGCCTTGCCGCGTGGAACTCGAGCATCTTGCGGACACGATGGGATTGCGTCAGCGGATCCGTTTCGCCGGTAACGTCGGTCAGGATCGCATTCCACAACTGTTGGCCGAGTCGGACCTGTTCGTTCTGCCGAGCTTTGCGGAAGGTTTGCCGGTCGTGCTGATGGAGGCGATGGCGTCGGGTTGTCCGGTGGTGGCGACGCGGATCGCCGGTATTCCGGAACTGATTGAGGACGGTCACAGCGGACTGCTGGTCTCGCCGGGACGGGCTGATCTGTTGGCCAATGCCATGGAACGATTGATTTCTGCGCCGACGTTCGCACAACGATTGGTCGCCGAGGCCCAACGGAAAATTCACTCCGATTTCAACCTGCGGCTGACTTCGACGCGATTGTCCGCGGTGTTCAAAGCCTATCTCAGCCCAAGACGCACACCGCCCTTCGAGCCTCGCACTCGCGGCAGGCAGGATGAGACGCAACGTTCGCAAGAAGACTCTCGAACCGACGCGCGAATCCGTGCGAAGGAGGCCGCTCCATGATCGGCGTACTGATGGTCATTCTCTTTGTGCCGCTGGGGCTGTTCTGGTCGCTCTGGCTGCTCTTCGCGGCGATGGCAGCTTTGCCTGCCAAGTCGAGCGGCAGGCAAGCCTGCCGGCTAAATAAAGAATGTTGCCTTATCGATATTCTTATCCCTGCGCATGATGAAGAATTACTGTTGCCCGAATTGCTCAAATCGTTGCGGGAGCAGACCGCTGCCGGAAAGTCCCGCATGGGTATGATCCTCGTCATTGCCGATCACTGTACCGACGCCACCGCGGCGTTCGCCCGCTCCTTCGGCGCGACGGTGCTGGAGCGTTCCACCGGCCCACGCGGCAAACCCGCGGCCCTCCGTGACGGTCTGGACTTCCTGAAAGTCCGAACTCGCCATGCGCTGATGATCCTCGACGCCGATTGCGTTTGCTGTGCGAATTACCTCGAGGCAATGGCCGACGCTCTCGATGCCGGCAACCTCGCTCTTCAGTCCGCGTCCCTCCTGGTTCCCGAGAATGCAACCACAACATCACCGCTCTCTCCGTCGCAACTGGCCTTTGCGCTCAAGGATTTCATCCGCCCGCAAGGCATGTCGTGGCTGGGCATCCCTACGCAACTCTTCGGCACCGGTATGTGCTTTCATCCCGACGTGCTCCACAGCGACGCTCTGTGCTTCCACGATCATCTTGCCGAGGACCTTGCGCTCTCGCATCACTTGCTTCTGCGGGGAATTTCCGTGGCGTTTGTCGCGGACGCCATGATCCGCTCACCGCTGCCGACGACTTCCGCCGCGATGTCACAGCAAAAACTCCGCTGGGAAACCGGACAAGTGCAGACATGGCGAAAGATACCGAGCCTGCTGGTCAAGCTGTTGCTGGCGTTTCGCTGGCGAAGTGCCATCGCGCTTCTCGACTGGTCCGCGCCGCCGCTGGCGATGGCGGTTTTTACGTGGGTGATGCTCACTGTTGTCACCTTCATCTTGATCGCGTGCCGCCTGATTTCGCCGTGGATCGTGCTTGCACCGTTGAGCACGATCGCGATTCTTGCACTTTACGTGCTCATCGGGACGCTTCAGTTGGCGACGCTCGGAGCTGTTGTGCGTCTGACGCTGGCTGTGCCGAGATTCCTGCTCTGGAAAGCCGCTCTTTATCTCCGCATGCTCACGGGTCATTTCCCGACGCACTGGCAGCGAACGCCACGCGGCGCAGTGAAATAAGTTGTTAAGTCATCAGGTCGTTAAGTCGTTAAACCATCAAATCGTTAAATCGATTTAACGATTTAACGACTTAACGATTATAAGATCGCTTAGTTGCCGCATGCGTCGATACGCGGAATAATGGCTTCGCCACTATCCCCCCAATTTCTCGAGGCCCCTATGCCCACACAAATTGTTTTACTCATGACCGACACCACTCGCCGCGACATGCTGAATTGTTACGCGGACACCGGTCTTCAATCACCGCATCTTGATCGTCTTGCTGCGCAGGGAATGCGATTCGATCGTGCTTACACGTGTCAGCCCGTTTGCGGGCCCGCTCGTGCCGCACTTTTCACCGGCCAATGGCCGCACACCAACGGCTCCTGGGCCAACAATATCCCTCTGGCCGCCATCACCCGCCACCTGGGCCAGCGAATCAAAGACGCCAACCCCAATAAAAACATCCACACCGCCTACATCGGCAAATGGCACCTCGACGCCTCCGACTACTTCGGCACCGGCAAATGCCCCGACGGCTGGGATCCCCAATACTGGTACGACATGCGGAATTACCTCGAGGAGCTTTCGCCGGAAGACCGCACCCGCTCCCGAAAAATGAGCACCAATCGCGACCCAATCACCGCCGATTTCACCTTCAGCCATCGCTGCTCCAACCGCGCCATCGATTTCCTGCAAAAGCACAAAAACGAAGACTTTCTGCTGATCGTTTCGTATGACGAGCCGCACGGGCCATGCCTTTGTCCGCCGCCGTATTGCGATATGTATCAGAATTATGCATTTCCCAAGTCGCCCAATGTGTGGGACACCTTGGCGGACAAGCCCGAACATCAGCGAGCCTGGGCCGGCGAAAAACTCAACCACGACAAGGCCGCGCGAGACGCCTTGCAGATCACGGGCCGCGACTTTTTTGGCTGCCAGAGTTTCGTCGATTCCGAGATCGGCCGGGTCATCGACGCGATCGACCGCAACACGCCGGACGCCATGGTGATCTACACCTCCGACCACGGCGCGGCGCTGGAATCCCACCGCCTTACCGACAAAGGCCCCGCCATGTACGACGAAATCACCCGCATCCCGCTGATCGTCCGCTGGCCCGGCAAAACGCCCGCCAATACCCTCTGTCCCCACGCCGTCTCTCACATCGATGTCACTCCAACCATTCTCGACGCCTTCGGCATCCTCACGGAACAAACACAAAAAGTGCTCGAAGGCAAATCGATGCTCCCGACATTTCGCTACCCCGCCATCAAGCCCAACGACGTGATTTTCATGGAGTTCGGCCGTTACGAAATCGACCACGACTCCCGCGCCGGTCTGGTGCCCATCCGCTGCGCCTTCGACGGCCGTCACAAGCTGTCCATCAACCTGCTCTCCACCGACGAACTCTACGACCTCGACTCCGACCCCTACGAAATGACCAACCTGATCGCCAGTCCCGCCCATGCCGCAGCCCGCAACCGCCTGCACGATGCGATTCTCCACTGGCTCAATGCCACCCGCGATCCCTTCCGCGGCCCAGCCTGGGAACGCCGCCCCTGGCGAAACGACGCACGACCCTACACCTACTCCTACACCGGCTACCGCCGCCAGCGTCACCCCGACATCGGCGAACAACTGCAACTCGACTATGCCACCGGTTTGCCGCTGACGGAAATGGATGTGCATACCAGCTGAAGAATAGTGAATGGTGAATAGTGAAAAGGAATCGCGGATAGCGAAAGGAATCAGGCTGTCGAGCCGTCCATTCACTATTCACTATTCACCATTTACCACCGCCGATCTATCGCCAGCGGCGCCACGTCCGCCGTCTCGATCATGAACCGCAGCAGTCGTTCTCGCATCATCTCCCGTACGCCGCTCCGCGACGGATCGTCGATGACATTCCGCAACTCGCTCGGATCGTTTCGCAGATCGTAAAGCTCATCTTTCTCGAAGAGCCGTTTGACGTATTTCCATTCTTTTGTTCGGCACATTACGCCTTTACCATGCTCCGGCCCGTCGGCTACCTGAAGGCTTATTCGCGGCCAATATAGATTGTCCGGATCCGTTCCGCCCTTCGACTCACGTTCCCGCGTGTGCTGTTCTTCCATCAACCGCCCGCCTTCGCAGAACACCGCGTCCCGATGCTCATCCCGCCCCCCCCCCTCACCCGCCACCACCGGCAACAGCGATCGCCCAAAATACGTGTAGCCCGGATCGATGCCCAGCAGGTCGTAAACCGTCGCCGAGAAATCGACCAGTTCCACCATCGCCTCCGAAATTCGCGGCTTCACCGCCACCCCCTTCGGCGGCTTGATCACAAACGGCACACGCGTCAGCACATCTTCGAACGTGTTCTGCGTCTTCTCCACCAGTCCGTAATCGCCGGTAAAATCACCGTGATCGGCAAACGTAAAGATCGCCGTGTCATCGTAAATGCCCGCGTCTTTGAGTGCCGCGATGATTCGACCCAGTTGATCGTCTATCCGCGAGCACATGCCCAGGTAGACCGCCTTGAGTTCCGCCCAGCGCTCTTCGCTCCAGCCCTGCAGCCCTTGCCGCTGGGCAATGCCTTTCAGCAGCGACGGCTTGTCCGTCCAGTCCGGCGAAGGAATCCGCCTGGCAATCTTCGCCCGGTCGATCACGCTAAAATACGGCTCCTCCACCGCATACGGCGGATGCGGATACCCCAACGGCAAATAAATGCACAGCGGTTTGTCCGCAGGTGCATTCTTGATCTGCTCAATCGCTCCCAACACATTCGACCAGTCTTCATCCTGGTAAATCTCCTCGCCTGCCGTTTTTTCCAGTTTGCCTTGCAGGAACGAGAACCACGTATCCGATCCTTTTTCGCCTCGCCACGCATCGGTCGAATGCGGGTTTGCGTAGCGAATGTCAGGCTCGAATTTCACGTCGCAATGTTCGCCGTAGCCATTCTGTCCCGGCACCAGGTCATTCTTTCCGCCCCACCAGACGTGGTACCCGTTTTCCTTAAGCACCTTGAGCAGATTCGTCTCGCCCGCCTCCGAATGCAGCATATGAAACATCGTCCGATGCCCGCGCACATGCGGATACCATCCGGTCATAAAACTGCACCGGCTCGGCGTACAGACCGTATTCTGACAAAACGCCCAGCGAAACGAGACCGCCTCTTCCCGTGCCAGCCGATCCATCACCGGCGTCTTCGCCGCTGCGCACCCCATATGCCCCAGACAATCCGCCCGAAACTGATCCGGATTAAAAATCACGATGTGCGGCTTGCGCTTCACAACCATGCCCTTTCATGAAAATCTGGGGATTTGACTTTTGCAAAAAACACGATAAACCAGAAGGCCGCCAATCGCAATCGGCAGCTTTCCGGCTTGGTTGTTGATAAAAACTCCTTCGGCTACTGGCTACTGGTGACTTACATGGAAATTGCGCCCATGGAGAACCATGTTGGCAAATCGGCGATGGCGATGGTAATTAGGCCGTCGTTGGTGCCGTCGTAGTAACTGGTGCCGATGGTGCCGTCGATGCCCCATGGGTTTTTGAGCGTAACCTTCTTGACGCCGTCGCTATCGGTGAAGACGGCGAAGATCGAGTAGGTGTGTCCGCCGACGATCGGCGAATCGGGGATGAGTGTCAAACCGGTGGGGGCGGGGTCGCTGTCGATGGCGATAGCCTTGCCAGCGGCGATGGCGTCCTGGAGGGTTTGGAATAGACTGCCCGTGTCCACGGGGACGAGATTGCCACTGGTGTTGACGGTGAAGGTCTCGAAGGGCGTGCTGCCCACGCCAAGGTCGTTGAAGACGTTGCCGGGAAAACCGGAGTTAAGGGAGTTATAAGTAGGGTTGATGTTGGTAGTGCCGTTGTCGGCTCGGAAGAGGGCGTAGGCTTTTTCCATGATGCAGCCCCAGATCGCGCCGCCGGAGGTGGGTCTGTTGGCATAAAGGCTACCGCCGTACTTCGGCAGATCGCCATCGACGCGGACATACGTCGTGGTCACTACTCCGTTCACTGTGCGCATAAACTGCACCGCATACGAGCCGTCGCCCAAGTCCACGGCCATCTGCATCAAACTCGCAGAAAGGCTGTGGGCCAAACTTGAAATCGCGGCGAGGAAGTAACAATCTCCGAGATTGCCTTGGTGGATGTCGGTGTCCGACGGGCCGGCACCGAAAAGGCTGTAATTACTGTAATTGGAATTGGAATAGTCCAAGTTAATCTGATTGCCATTGATATCCTTGCCACCTGTCGGATCAAGGAGTTTTTGCCCAGCCAGCTGGGTGCTCACGTCGTTGTAAAAACTCGAGATAAGATGCACGCAACCGTTGGCGATTTCCGTCGGGGAGGCGTTGACGGTGTCGGTGGGGTTGGCCCAGAAGGCGGTGTTGATGCCGTTGCCGGTGAGGGTGTTTTTGTCGCTGTCGCCGATGGTGACGATGAAGCTTTGTGCGGATCCCGCGGCGGTGAGGGTGTTGTTTCCAACGTAGTCGTAAAGGAGGCTGATGATGTTGACCGAGGAATCCACGGTGATGATGTCGTTGCCATCGCCGCCATAAATTGCCAGTTCCGTGATGCCGGTGGTGGATGCGGTTTGAGTTTGTCCGTTGGCGACGATGATGAGTGTGGAGCCGGACAGGGAGACGAGAATCGAGTTGTTGCCGGAGGTGCCGGTGATGACCAGACGTTTATAGATGCCTTCTGTAACCTGGCGGATGGTGACGGGATTGTCGGGGACCGGAACGTCGTTCGTTCCATAGTTGACGTTCAATTCCGCGATCGACCAGTTGCTTTTGCTGCTGCCCGTTAGCTTAATTCTGATATACCGAGCTGTCTGCGGGACAAATGAAATCGTTATTACTTGCGAAGTACTCGAGCCGGTGGCAATAGAGTTGACCCACGTTTTATTGTCGCTTGAGACATCAATTTCATAACTGGCCGGAGCGCCTGCGCTACTCGCGCTGCTCCCGGCATCCAATATCAACTGACTGAACGTCTGCAATGAGCCCATGTCCAGCGTGAACGTTTGTCCACTCGCCTGGGCTTTCCCGGTCGTCCAGAATGTGCCCATGTTTCCATCGAATGCCAGCGCTGGTGGGTTGGATGTGGCGCTCGCGGATGCGGTCGCTGTCCACCCTGCGGTGCTCAAAGGCTGCATTAACGAATAGGTCGTTGCGGTGGCCACATCGGTGTAACCCGATTCTCCGCTTGCGTTGATCGCCTTCACACGATACCAGTACGAACTATCCGTTACAAGGTCGGTGTCGTCGTAGCTGGTCGTGTTTTTCGCCAATGTGGCCACCTGCGAGAAGTTGATGCCATCGGTCGAACGCTCGACAACAAACCCCGTCTCGTTGCTCGAGTTGTCCGTCCAAGTCAGATGAATCATCGACGTGGTGGCCACCGTGCATGCCAGCGCACTCGGAGCAAAGGGGGCGGTGCCATTGACGGTGACGGTTTTCGTGGCGGAGCTGACGTAGCTTCCGGTGCTGGTGAGGATGTCGACGGTGATGGTGTAATTGGCGGAGACGACACTGTCGTAAGTGTGGGTTTTGGTGTCGTTGACGCTGTATTGGGTGATTTGGTTGTCACCCCAGTCCACGAGGTAGCCGGTGACGGTACCGGAGATGCTGGAGAAGACGGTGCCGGTGGTGAGCGTGTAGACTTTGCCTCCAGTAACGCTCGCATTGCCGGAGAGAGCCACGAGGTTTGCGGGTGGGGAAAAGACGACGGTGCCGTTGTTGGAAACTTTGGCAAGTTGAGAAGTGCTGTTGCTGTCCCAGTTTAGGGTGCCACTGTTGGTGAAAGAGGCGGCAATGTATAGGGGTGACTGGAACGGCGTCTGGGGGATCGATAGGGCTGCAAGTGAAAAGGATGTATCCGCATCGAGGGTTAAGGTGACATTCCCGTTCCCGGGGATCGCAATCGCCCCACCCACACTGGAATAAGTGGAGTTATTTTCGAAAACAAGGTCGCCTGCCAGCCATTGAACATAACCATTGCTGCCGCTTGGAGCCACGCTATTGGTAAAGGTGCTTGCGTGGAAAGTCATGGTGTTCGCCGGCGCGTTGAACATGGCGTCTGTGTACATGAGATAAAGAGACGAATTTTCAAAAACGATGTTGCCGCTGGTCCAATATAGAGGTGGAGGACACGGGGCTGAAGGAGGCGGAGGTGAGATGCTAGAACCGTTCTGGTACAACAATTCGCTGTTATTGAGTGTGAACGTATTATTTCCGCCATCCAGTATGATCTGGCCCCAAAAGCTGTTAAGTGATCCAGAATTCTTCAACTGCCCATTCGTCAGCGTCACATCGCCTCCTTTCCAGTCGAGTGTACCTGTATTCGTGAACATATTGACGGAAACAGTACCTCCGATCAGGTTCAGTATGCCATCGTTCTCAAAATTGACAACGGTCAAATTGCCTGAATGGGTGAGAGTTGCCCCAGTACTAACCACGACGCTCTGCAGGGATGGAGAGTCTCCTCCAATAGAGAAGGTAGAGATAGATCCTGTTTTTTGAATAATAGCGGTATCGTCGGCAGACAACGTAGTGGGGGTTCCCGAGAGGTTGGCTTGGGTGTACCAGTTGCAATCGCTCCAGTTGCCGTCGCCGCCCCCCCAGTAGAGGGTGGAGAGGAGCAGGCGGGATTCGAATTGCTCGAAAAGGATTGAGCATCGCGAGTTGGCACGATATGTCGGACGGCCTTTGTGCCGAGGTTGCCGCAGAATGCGGCGATACTGGTGCTGGAGAAACGTGGCGGTGTGAGAAGCAAGTGACATAAGTGCTCCTTCCGGTTACCCAAAAAAACGAAACACATTATGCGGGCCAAACAGCATGGCTCGCTCAATCAAAGCCAGCTAAATCCTTTCAGGTCGAGAAACAGCCTCAAGGCAGAACCATGACATGAACCTCTTGTTTCTCTTACTCATCAGCTATGCTACTACATATTTTCGGACCATGCCAATAAAAAATGCAAAAAAATGCAAAGAATATAGAAAATATAGGAACTTTTTGATAAACTGCGACGTTGCGGCGGCTCAACGTGGGAAATAGAAAGAAATCAGCGCGGGTGGCCGGGGTGCCTGTGCTCGGAGGGGAGCCGCCTACACGACATTTAATTATCCTGCATTTTTTTAACGTGGTTGGTATGGCTTCTGGCTTCTTTGTGCTAACATACGCGTTCTTCGTCTTGTTGACCTGTGGTTGTTTCTGGAGGCTTGTTGATGTCTCGTCGTTCTGCCGTTCGTCGTTGCCGGAATGCTTCTTCTCTCGCTACTTATCTGGAATCTCTTGAGCCGCGGGTGTTTTTGTCAGGCAATCCGCCGACGATCTATGAAGCTTCCGTCAATCTGGCCCAGAACCAACCTTATCAGTTTACCGCCGAGTCCTTCACCTCGCAGTATTCCGATCCCGAAGGCGATCCGCTCCAGTACGTTTACATCACGCAGTTGCCAACCTATGGGCTCCTCACGCTCAACGGCACTCCGGTCCAGACCTGGCAGATGATCTATCCTTCCCAACTTTCGCAGCTCGTCTACACCCCGAACACCAACTTCGCCGGACAGGACTCTTTCGGCTGGACGGCCACCGATGGCTCAAACTGGGCTACCTCTGACGCAGGCACATCCAGCATCGGCGCATCGATGCTGGGGTTATATGACACCAGTTTCTATTTCAACGTCGACGGTGCCCCTCCCACTTTGTCCGATTCTACCAAGTCCGTCGCACAGAATGACACCGTCTACTTCGACTCCACTGATTTCACGGATTCCTTCCACGACTCGAACCTCGGCCCGAACCTGGTCAGCATCACGTTCACGTCGCTACCCCAGAACGGCACACTCATGTATATGGACCCCTATACGTTTATGGACACACCCATTTACGAAGGCCAGATCATCGCCGCGGACAATTCGGACCCCACAAACTATATTTCGCTGACTTCCATTGTTGAATCGCTGTACTACGTTCCGAACGCCGACTATGCTGGCGCCGATTCCTTCACATGGACCTGCAATGACGGTGTCAACGACGCCGTCGCTCCCGCCACCGTCAACATCACCGTCGTGCCTTCCGACTCCCTGGTCGTCACCGCCAACAGCTCGATCATCGCCCCAGGCTCCGCGACTCCCCAGCATAACAACTTCACCGACTTCGGCTACATGAGCACCACGCCCACCACCGACGGCCAGACCAATACTCGCACCTTTACCATCACCAACAACTCAGCTTCCACGATCAACCTGACGGGCGTTTCAATCTCGGGCTCAAACGCCGCCGACTTCACCCTCACCGCTTCTCCTGATGCTTTTCTTGATCCGGGCAATTCGACCTCCTTCACGATCACTTTTGCTCCCTCGGCCACGGGGGTACGCTCCGCTCTGGTCACCATCGTCAATGACGCGGGCGCCGACTACACCTTCACCATCACCGGCACTGGCGTGGCCGTGACCACTTCCTCCGACGGTATCCAAACCGCTGTCCTCCAACCCGGCACAGGCTCCGTCGTCGCAGGGGCGGGCTCGGTCTTGACCATGCAGTACACCGGCTACACGCTGGACGGTACGCGCTTCGACTCGTCGTTCAATCTCGATCACACACCCCTCCAATTCACCGATGATGGCGTGATCCCGGATCCTTATGGCAATCCCATGACAGATGATCAGGGCAATCCCATTTACATGGTCATCGACGGCTGGAACGAGGGCATGAAAGGCATGAAAGTCGGCGAAACTCTCCTGCTCTTTATCCCCGCGGCCCTGGCTTACGGCGACGGCGGTAGTGGCAGCATTCCGCCAGATGCCACGCTCATCTTCGAAGTCCAGTGCCTCGCCATCGCTCAGCCCATGTTCGGCATCAGCAGCTACAACAATATGGGCAACAGCGTCTACTACGGCTACCCCTACGCCTGTGTCGCGCCCGGAAATACTCCCAACGCTTTCGATGGTACCCAATTCTTCGCCGTGCCTCTTTCGGCAGGTGGCTATTCCGAGGATTTCTATTTCCTGAACGTCGGCTACACTTATCTATTCCCTAACTCCTACTACGAGCAGTACGTTACCGTGCAGCCTCCCGACAATTTCCCGACGAGCGCTTCCCAGATTACGCTCAGTGGCTCGAACGCCACCAACTTCTCGATTACGAACTTCACCCCCGGAGGTTCCTACTCGTACTTCACGGTCCAATATAATAACACGCAGCTTGTCAATAGCGCTAAAACCGCCGTCGTCTCCATTGCCTCCAATGGTGTCAATGTACCGATGAGCTTCAACGTGGAGGCTGATCCCTACTATTATTATGCACCGAGCATCGTCAAAGCCTCCATACCCACGAAACCGGTCTCCACAGGTAGCGGCGCTCAAGTGTCGCTCTCCGTCAACGTCCAGAACCTCGGCAATCCCCTCGATAAAGTCGACTTCAACGTTTACCTCTACGACTCCGCCAACACGCAAAACCCCTATACGTGGGTCTACACGCTGGCTAACCAGAGTGTCTCGGGGATAGGCTTCCTTAAAGGCAAAATCTTCAATCTGAAATTCCAGCTCCCCGTCGGCGTCAGTCCGGGCACGTACCAACTCATCGTCGAAACGGTGCAATCCGCCAGCAGTACCGTCACAGGAGGAATCGACGGCACACCCAACAACGGGCAACAAACCCAAACCCAATCCCTCACCGTTGTCCAAGGCAACAACGATCCTGCGATGACCTACTTCATGAGTGAGCCCTCTGACGTGGTCGCTGGCGTGAACCAGACCTTCCAGGTCATCGTGGAGGACCAATACGGCAACCTCGCCAACCAGTCTCCCCCCATCACCCTCGCGATCCTCAGCGGACCCGACGGCGGCAAAATCGTCGGCAAAGTCACCGCCAAGGTCGTCAAGGGCATCGCGACCTTCAGCGTCAACTTCCCCATTGCCGGAGAGTATACGCTTATCGCCGAAAACGGTTACCTGGGCGATACTTCCGCGAGCTTTACCGTTTCGCCCGCCGCTCCCGCGAAACTCGTGGTCTCGCAGCAGCCCACGTCCACCGTCGCAGGCGTCCCAATCGCCCCGGCCGTGACCGTCAGCCTTGTCGACCGCTTCGGAAACGCCGTCACCAACGACTCGTCCACCGTGGTGAATCTCGCCCTGTCCACCAAGGTCGCCGGTGCGACGATCGGCGGACCCACTTCCGCCACCGTCGTCAACGGCGTGGCTACCTTCGACAATATCGTTCTGACCAAAGTCGGCAGTTACGCCCTGCAATTCACCAGCGGCAAACTGAAAGCCGCCTCCAGTGCCTTCGCGGTGACGCCCAACGTCGCCTCTCAGCTCGCGTTTGTGAACTCGCCGATGACCACCGTTGCCGGTGCCGTCATCAAGCCGAAAAAAGGCAGTCTCGCCGTCCAACTGGTCGATGCCTACGGTAACCCCGTGACCACCAATGGCTCGTTCGTGACTCTGGCCGTCGCGTCCGGACCCGATAGCACCCTCAACGGCACCCTCACTGTCCCCACGGTCAAGGGTGTCGCCACCTTCTCCAACCTCTCCCTCACCACCGCCGGCACTTACACCCTCCTCGCCACCAGCGGCATCATGTCGGGCGTCAGCGATCCCTTCACGATCAACCCCGCCGCCGCCTCGCAGATCGTTTTCCTCCAGCAACCCACCGATGCCGCCCCCGGCACTGTGATCAATCCGGCCATCACCGTGCAACTCCTGGATCGGTTCGGCAACGTCGCCACGCTCGAAAAATCGACCGTCAAACTGTCAATCGCCACCGGCCCAACAGGCGCTAAACTCGGCGGCACCAGCAGCGCCAAAGTCGCTAACGGCATCGCCACCTTCCCCTCCATCACCCTGCCCATCGGCGACTACACCCTCCGAGCCACCTACGGCAAACTCGCCATCGTGTCAGACCCCTTCAGCTTTTCGAACAACGTCTATGTGTAGTCCGCCACCATGATGCCCGTCCGTCAGCCCCCGGCTTTGCCGGGGGTTTTTGTTGACGGGCGTCAAATAAACCCCCGGCAGAGCCAGGGGCTGACTCCAAATGCAATCGCTTTGATTATGCGGAGGGTTCTTCGAGATAGGTGTAGCCTTGCATGCCGTTTTCGTAATACCGCATCAACTGCGTGCCCTCCTCCAGGGTGAGCTTTTTCTCCTTGATGGCGCCTTCCACCTGTTTGCGTAGTTTGGCGACCAGTTCTTCGCTGTTGAATTGGACGTAACTGAGCACTTCGCGGACGGTGTCGCCGCGGACGACTTCTTCGATGGAAGGGGTGCCGTCTTCGGCGAGTTTGACGTGCACGGCGTTCGTGTCGCCCAGCAGGTTATGCAGATCTCCCAGGATTTCCTGGTACGCGCCGACTAAAAACGCTCCCAGGTAGTATTCCCGTCCGTCAAACTCATGGAGTTCGAGCGTTTTTTTGATGTCACGCCGATCGATAAATGAATCGATTTTCCCATCGGAGTCGCACGTGATGTCGGCCAGCACGCCGCGGCGTGTCGGCTCTTCCTTGAGGCGATGGATCGGCATGACGGGGAATAACTGTTTGATAGCCCAGGAGTCGGGCATGCTTTGGAAGAGAGAGAAATTGCAGAAGTAGGTGTCGGAGAGCTGTGCTTCGAGATTTTCGAAATCGTCGCCTCCTCCTCCTACGTATTCGGTTTCTTTGAGAATTTTCATGATTTTGCCGCAGATGCCCCAGAAGAGTTTTTCGGTGAGGCTTCGCAGTTCCAGGCTCAGATAGCCGAGGTTGAACAAATTCAACGCTTCGTCCCGCTGCTGCACGGCGTCGTGGTAGACTTCCTGGAAGTTTTTTTTCGAGACGTCGCGGTACGCTTCGAAGAGATCGCGTACCGGCTGGGGAATTTCATCCCCTCCGCCACCTGTAGTGCTCCCCGCTGCCTCCGCGGGCACGTCGAATAAATCGAATCCGCTCACGCCCAGTACATTGAAGACCAGCAGGCTGTGATAGGCGACCATCGCCCGGCCGCTCTCGGAAATCACGTGCGGATGTTTGACGCCCGCCTCGTCGCAGACGCTCTTGATGCGGAAGATCACGTCGTCGGCATATTCCTGGAGCGAATAGTTGATCGAACTTTCAAAATTCGTCTGCGATCCGTCGTAATCGACGCCCAGGCCGCCGCCCACGTCGATGTATTCCAGTCCCGCTCCCGCTCGCACCAGTTCCGCATACATCCGTGCCGCTTCGTTGAGGGCGGTCTTGATGGTTCGGATGTTCGTGATCTGGCTGCCCAGATGGAAATGCATCAGCTTGAGGCAATCTTGCATGTTTCTTGCTTTGAGGAAATCGAGCGCTTTGAGCACCTCCGCGGCGAAGAGGCCGAATTTGCTTCGCACGCCGCCGGTGCTTTCCCATTTTCCGCTGCCTCGGGTTGCGAGTTTGACACGTACGCCGATCGTCGGCCGTACACCGTGCTTCTCGGCGTACTTCACGATCAGATCAAGCTCGGTAAATTTTTCCACGATCGGAATGACATTCTTCCCCAGCTTCTGTGCGAGGATGACGGTTTCGATGAATTCGTCGTCTTTGAAGCCGTTGCAGATGATGGGGGGTGGGGATTGGGAGGGGGGCGTAGAACAGCCGTTCATGAGGGCCAGGACGAGGAGGAGTTCGGGTTTGCTGCCGGCTTCGAGTCCGAAGCCGAAGGATTTGCCGAACGCGACGATTTCTTCCACCACGTGCCGCTGCTGGTTCACTTTGACTGGATAGACGCACGCATACGACCCCTGGTAATGGTTCTCGGCGATAGCGTGCTTGAAGGCCTCGTGAAGTTCCTCCACCCGATGCTTCAAAATGTCCGTGAATCGAATCAACACCGGCAAACTGATCCCCCGCAAAATTAACTCGTCGACTAACTTCTTCAAATCGATTGAGCGTCCGTCCCCCTCTTCCCCTTTCTGGCGATCCGGATAGACCGCGACGTTCCCCTCCGCGTTGATGCCGAAGTATCCCTTGCCCCAGTTGCGGATGTTGTAAATATCCGCCGAGTCCTGAATCCCCCAGGTCTTCATCGTTTTCATCAGGTCCATCGATCGAGTTTCCTTGACGTTGTTCGGGAGAGCGTTTGCGGGCTCTTGTATGACATCACCATCTTACGCCACTTTTGCTGCAATGCCACATGTGGTGGAGGTGTGGGATATGTTTTGCGGGCTATCCCCATATCGCATCCAAGGCAAGCGAGCGTTGATCTTCGATCAACGGCTAAACTTTTGGGGGCTTATGGTGGGGACGTCCCAGAATCCGATTTTGCAAAACTTTCGACAAAATTTTGCCGCTCCAGAAACCAAATCGTACATTTATCTTGTCGTCGATTTCATCACTGAATTCGACACCACTCATGTGACGTTCACGTGAGTTGACAAGTAACCCGGTCTGCCGTCGTGAAGGTCTCTCTCTCTCTCCCAAGCGACGTTGGACTGACCGATCTGCCCTGGATCGGGGCTCGTCAGGATTGCCTCCCCCTGACGGGCCTACTTTTTTTTGCGGCCGGATTCAACAGACGGCCACTTCCATTTCCGTGAACTCCACGCCAATTTCGTACAGGCCTGTTCCCGCCGCCCGCACACGCACCACTCGCCCTTTGAGATTCCGAACGCTCCGGTCCGGCAACGGCAAATGCACGTCCACATTCTGACCCGGATAAATCAGCGTCCGATGCACGAAGCTCACGCCCGTCCGCGATAAGTTTCGCGTCCTGACTTCGAAGAATTTGCCTCGCTCCCCGCCGGCAGGCAGATAACTGATCTTCGCCATCACGCGGTAGCGGCTCCGCCTGGTTGTGCGGCGTTCCTTTCCAACCGCTCCGCAGCCCTGGCGATCCAGCCATTCCAGCGTGGTCTCAATCGCGTCGGCCACCGTCGGTCTGGGTATCGCACGAATCGGAACCTGTCGTACCGCGGAAACGATGCTCGCCATGGAAGGCCTCCAAGTAGAACCTGTTATCGTCCCCGCCCCAAAGGCTATCGGACGCCGCGACGCATCACTTAACTTGTGTAATCCGTGAAAATCGCCTCATCAACGCGAAATTCATCGTCACCCTGTTAAAATACTGCGTTGAGCAGCGAACGCGTCGCGTTGTATAGCAGCACTCGGCCGCAAGATCCTGACCTGCGGCATGGCAAATGCGGTATAACCAAGTGGACCAACGCCCGCCATCACAAGGATGTCCCCATGGCCTGGCAAGATCGAGATTACAATAACCCTGAACTCAACTACGGCGGCTCCCCGCACGCGCATCCCATCCTCAAACTCTTCCTCGGTTCCGTCCCCATCGGAACATGGTTCTCCATTCCCGTCCGCGTTCATGCCACGCTCCTGTGGTTTCTTGGGCTCCAACTCCTTCATGCCGGTACTTACGGATGGCAAGGCGCACTCGCTTCGGGCGTGACGCTTTTTTTTATTGTTCTGCTCCATGAGTTCGGGCATTGTGCTGGGGCGAAACTCGTCGGCGGACATTCTGACCAGATTCTGCTCTGGCCGCTGGGCGGGTTGGCTTACAACTCGACGGATCGTACGCCGTGGGCTCGATTTGTGACCGTTGCATGCGGGCCGCTGGTGAATGTTCTCATAGCGATCCTGCTTTTCTGCGTGATGTATTTTGTTTTCCACGTTCGTCCGCCGCTGCATCCGCTCTATTCCTGGTCCAATTCGGTTTACCAGGCGTACTGGTCCCACAATGCCCTGGCCATTTCGAACATCCGCGGCGGGGGGGGGGGCTGGCTCACTTGGGCCTTTGCGATGAATCTCACGATCCTCTTTTTTAATCTGATCCCGATGTATCCCCTCGACGGCGGCAAGCTGCTGCAAATCGCGCTCTGGAAACCTCTGGGCTATTTCCGCTCCATGAACTTCGCCTGTATCACGTCCATGGTCGCCGCGGTGCTGCTGGCCGTCTGGGGCATCACCGAAGGCACCCTCTTCACGGTTGCCATCGCCATCTTCGCTTTTTTCTCCTGCATGGGCGAACGTCGTCTCCTGAAATATACCGCTGCCGAGAATCTTCCGGATTCACCCTACGATCTCTCGGCGGCCTGGGAGCATCCCCCCGATCACCCGCATCGCAAGAAACTCAAGAAACGTTGGATCGTTAAAGCTCGCAAACGTGCTCAGGCCGAGCAGGCGGAGCATGCCAGAATTGACGCCATTCTCGCGAAAGTTAAGGATAAAGGGCTGCACTCGCTGACATGGTGGGAGAAACGGGCGTTGCGTAAGGCGACGGAACGGCAGCGGCGAGAGGAAATTCGAATGACGAATGATGAATGACGAATCAAATCCGAATGACGGAATGACGCCCCCCCCAATGACCGAAACAACGCATCGCCGCAATGTTTCAGTCATTTGAACATTCGGATTTGATTCGTCATTCGTCATTCGAATTTCGTCATTCGAATGGAATCAGGGTAACAGGCTTTCGCCGGTCATGGCGGGGGGTTTTGGCAGGCCCATCATCTTTAACGCCGTCGGGGCGATGTCGGCGAGGCGGCCGCCTTCGCGGAGCTTGACGCCTTTGCCTTTGAGTTGCTCGTCGACGACGATCAGGGGGACGTCGTAGGTGGTGTGGGCGGTGTGGGGGCAGTTGTTTTGTGGGTCCCACATTTGTTCGCAATTGCCGTGGTCGGCGGTGATGATGAGGGCACCGCCGTGCTTTAAGGTGGCGTCGACGATTTTGCCCACGCATTCGTCGACGACTTCGACGGCTTTGATGGCGGCTTGGATCACGCCGGTGTGGCCGACCATGTCGCCGTTGGCGAAGTTCACGACGTAGACGTCGTGCTGGTTCTTTTCGATTTCCTTGAGGACGATGTCGCAGACCTGGCGGGCGGACATTTCGGGTTTGAGGTCGTAGGTTTTGACGTCTTTGGGGGATGGGGCGAGGCCGCGGTCCTCGTGCGGGAATGGGGGTTCGCGGTAGTCGTTGAAGAAGAAGGTAACGTGCGGGAATTTTTCGGTTTCAGCGGAGCGGAATTGGGAGAGGCCGTGCATGGCGAGATAGTCGCCGAGCATGTCGGGCATCTTTTCGGGCTTGTCGAAAATGACGTGGACGGGGAGACCTTCTTCGTAGCCGGCCATGGTGGCGAAGAAGAGGTTGGTGAGGACTTTGTTGCGTTTGAATCCGCCGTTGGGTTCGGCGGCGAAGCGGTCGTTTGGATAGATGAAAGCTTTGGTGATTTCGCGGGGACGGTCGCCGCGGTAGTTGAAGAAGATCACGGCATCGTTGTTGGCGATCGTTCCACCATTGGCGATGACGGACGGGATGACGAATTCGTCGCCCTTGCGTGACGGGTCGGAGGGGTTTGCGTAGTAGCTTTTGAGGGCGGCTTCGGCGGAGTCGAATTTTGTGCCTTTGTTTTCGGTCAGCAGTTCGTAGGCGGTCTGGACGCGGTCCCAGCGATTGTCGCGGTCCATGATGTAAAAGCGACCGACGACCGTGGCGATGCGTCCGACGCCGAGTTCTTTGCATTTGGCGTCCAATGCAGCCAGGTAGCGTACGGCGCTGGTCGGAGCGGTATCGCGGCCGTCGGTGATGGCGTGGATGAGGACTTTGTCGCCGGGGAAGTTTTGTTTTTTGGCCATTGCGAGGAGGGCGTAGGCGTGTTCCTGATCGGAATGTACCCGGCCGTCGGAGCAGAGGCCCAGAATGTGCACCTGCGAGTGGTGCTTCTTGGCATGAGCGAAAGCGTTAACGAGTGTTTTGTTCGTGAAGAACGAGCCGTCGCGAATACGGCGGGTGATTCGCATCGTTTCCTGATCGACGATGCGCCCTGCGCCGATGTTTTGGTGTCCGACCTCGGAGTTGCCCATCACGCCCGCGGGCAGCCCGACATCCTCGCCGGAGGTGTGGATCAGCACATTGGGAAAGTCGCGCATCAGGCGATCGTCCACCGGGTGTTTTGCGAGTTTGAGCGTGTTGTAGGAATCCATTTCCGGATGGGGATTTTGGCCCCAGCCGTCACGGATGATCAGAACGAAGGGGCGTTTGGCGATAGGCATGGGAAAACTCCAGGTTTGGGAGAAGCCGCTAAAACATCAGAGCCGCAATCGTAAGAGTGCGGTGACGATAACGCAATGTTATGCACCGCAATCTTACGATTGCGGCTCTGATGTTTGTTCAGGCGGAAATGTCGAGGCGGGAGGGGGTCGCCGGTTCGGACTTGGGCGGTTGTTGCTGGTTCTTTAAGGATTGGATGTCGAGTTTTTCTTCACCGCCCCCTCCCTCATCGGTTTCCTCTTGATCCTGCTTGTGGTGCTGCTGGGCTTGATCGCGGATGGAGTCGACGGCTGAGTCGTCGAGCTCTTCAACATCTTCGTGGTGGTGGGTGTTCTTCAGGGCCTGCATCTGTCTGGCGTGGAGCGAGTCGTTGGCCGGACGCAGGATCGCGTCAAGGGAGGCGGAAACGGCGTTGGATGGAATGTTCGCCATGTTATGCCTGCTGGTTAGGCCCGTTCCATCGGGCTGGCCGCGCGTCTTGACAGACGAACTATCGACCAGAATCGCGTGAAAGCATCAGTGGAGAATGAAATCAGGCCATGAGCAATATGGTAGAGTGGCGATTTTCTTTATAATGCCTCCCCGTTCCTTCCGTTTTGGTCACGGCGATTTGCCTTTCTTTGAGGAATCCATTGTGCAGGATGGCAAAACGACCTCAGACTCCCAAAACCAACCCACCCACGACTACCAGCGCGACTACCGGACTCCTGAACGCTCGGATTCCCAAACTCTCCTCATTCTCGACGAGCAAACTCCTCCCGCCCCCAAAACCTACACCTGCGGTTCGCTGACTTACACCTTGGGCGGAATCTTCTCTCTCTTTGCATGGCTGCTCTGGGGCGACTTTTGTTTCCAACTCATGGAAAACGCGGGGCCAGCGATCATCCCCTTCAAGCTCAAGGACTTGGGCGCATCGAACACCACGATGCAGGTCATCCTCACCATACTCCCGTCGATTCTGAACGTGACGGTCTGTCCTTGGGTCAGCTACAAGTCCGACCGCCATCGCGGACGACTGGGGCGGCGAATTCCCTTCATCCTTTACACGCTCCCCTTCCTTACGGCCTGCCTGATCCTCGTCGGATGGAGCGAGAATATTACCCCCTATGTGCGCAACCTCATTCCCGCCCTCCAGTCCACGTCCCCAAAACTGGTGTCCATCGTCCTCATTGGTATTTTCTGGACGATGTTCGCGTTCTTCAACATGTTCGTCGCCTCGGTGTTCTATTACTTTTTCAACGATGTGGTTCCTCCGCAGTTCCTCGGCCGCTTCGTGAGCCTCTTCAACATGGTCGGCGGCGGCGCCGGCTCCTTCTTCAACTTTTTCTTTTTCCCCCACGCCAAGACGCACTTTCGGGAAATCCTCACCGGTGTCGCCCTGTTCTACTGCTTTGGTTTCCTGATGGTCTGCTTCATGGTCCGCGAAGGAAAATACCCCCCGCCTCCCGAACATGACGACTCGGTCAAGCTGAGTCGCCTCGCCGGGCTCATCAGTTTCTTCAAGCAGTCTTTCACCACGCGACTCTATCTTTATATCTTCCTATTTTCCGCCTTTTCGATGATGGCCGGCTCCATGGGCATGTACAACAATTTTTTCAACCTGGATATGAATCTTTCCATGGATCAGATCGGCCATCTCAACGCCTACGGAGGCATCGCCAGTCTCGTGGCCACCTACTTCACCGCCGTCTACATCGATCGCTGGCATCCTCTTCGCGTCGCCGCCTACACCGGCATCTTCACGGCCGTCACTGGCTTTGGAAACTGGATCTGGATCTTCGTCCGACTCCCGGGCGAGGCCTACTTTTGGCTCAGCCTCGCCAACCAACTCATCTTCGTCTTCGGCGGCACGCTCGCCGGCGTCACCGTCATCCCCTTGTTCATGCGAATTTTTCCCAAGTCGCTTTACGGACAGTTTTCATCGGCTCAGGCCATGACACGCTCCTTCGGCGTCATGATCGCAGGCTTCGTCGCGGGGAGACTCGTCGATAAGCTCTCCGGATACTTCGGCGGATCCGATTACACCTATCACTTCACCTTCTTCTGGCGCTGGTTTTGGCAATCCGCCGCCGCCGCCTGCCTGTATCTGGCCTATCGAGATTGGAAACGCCTCGGCGGCGATGAGAGCTACCGCCCGCCGGCACCGTGGCTACCCGACGGCTTCGAACCGGTTACCGATAAGGTCAAGTCCAGCCCGTCGAGTTCTCGCAATGTCATGCTCGCGATTTGGCTCGGCGTGTATGGCGCACTCATCAGCCTCGGCCTGAGCGCCATTTTCCTCATCTTCATGCAACGTCACCATCTCTCGGAAGCCTTCAACTGGTATATCTATCCCTTCCTTCCGATGAAAGCGTTCCTCACGCTCATTAGCTGGATCCAACTGACCGGGATCAAGCGTGACATTCAGAAATCCGCCCGCGGCATCCCCACTCGCCTGGGTATCCCCCATCACGGCGTGCTGATGGTCAACGCCATCCAGGCGCTGTGTTACTTCCCCGTCTTCTGGCTGCAAACGATCTGGATGATCGAAACGGACAAGCAAAACGAAATCATCTTCTTCGGCATTGCCAATCTCGCCAGCATGATCGCTTCGACGGTCGGGCTGCAAATTCTTCGGTGGATGGAACGGCCGGTGACGGGGGCGAGCGCGACGGCGTTCGAACTCGCGGAAGAGGCGGCCGCCATATAGCCCCGGCTTTAGCCGGGATCGGCGGGGAGAGAGGGCAGGGACATGATGTGAGGTGCACGGATGCGGGATAGGTCCGAGGAAAGCGAATCCCGGCTAAAGCCGGGACTATATGGAATGATCAGAGCAATACTCGACCACGTGGTCCGTTCTTCAGAAATGGCACGGTTTTATGACATCATCTAAGGACTGATTCATGCGTTCAGGATCGTTGGCGATTTTGTGTGCGGTTGTGGCGGTTGCCAGCTCGGCGTGGGCACAGGATCAGGGCGGGGCGGGGGTTGTGTGCAATGTGAAAGTACTCTCCGATAAGGTTCTGGATGTTTCGAGCCTCGAAGCGTGGAAGAAATCCTACATTAAAGAGGGAATGACGGATCAGGAGAAGGCGATCGCGGTCTGGAGGACGGTGGTGACGTATCAGCATCAGGACGCGCCGCCGGTGGAGTATCTGCAGGCGGGCGGAAAAGGAATCCTGGTCGATCCGATCAAAATGTTCAACGTCTACGGCTATTCGTTCTGCTCGGTGGCCGCGTCGGAGGTGTGCGAGTTAGGGAAAATCGCGGGGCTCAAGTGCCGCGGATGGGCGATCAGGAATCATAACGTCATGGAACTCGGCTACGATAACTCGTGGCACCTCTTCGATGCGTCGCTGATCAACTATTTCCCCAAGCCCGACGGCACGATTGCGTCGATCGAAGAAGTCAGCGGCGCGATCAAAGCGTGGCTGGATGAACATCCGGACCTGAAGGGCAACGGCAAGAAATTGCAGGCTTTCCACTTCGCCGATCAAAAGCAGGGCTGGCGAAAAGGCCCCGAACTGCTGGCCAAATGCCCCTGGTACACCTCGAACGGCTGGTGGCCGGCCAAGACCCACGGCTGGTACAGCACGATGCAGGAATACGACTGCAAACCCTACCTTCAGCAAGATTCGCCATCGCTGAGCTACAGCGTGAACATCCAATTGCGTCAGGGCGAGAAGCTTACACGGAACTGGAGCAATAAGGGGCTGCACAGCAGTATGGATGGTGGTGGCGGTGCGCCGGGGTGTGCCAAGGCGGTGACTGGGAAGGAGCCGTTGCTGCATACGCCGCAGTTTGGGGATATTGCGCCGGGGCGGGTGGGCAATGGGCTGCTGGAATACGACGCGATGGCGGACAAGAGTTTGCCGACGACGGCGTTGACGTTTGATAATCTCGCCTTTGACGGCGGGAAGGCGCGAATCAAAGATGCCGCAAAACCGGGCGTGATGGTGGTACGGATGCCGACCAGCTACGTCTATCTGACGGGCACAATGGACCTGAAAGCCGCCATGAGCGACGGCGGGTCGATTGCAGTGTCGTTCAGCGACAACAACGGCCTGGACTGGAAAGAAGTCACCAAAATCGACAAGGCAGGCGATCAGAACGTGGATCTGTCAAAGCGTGTACTGCGGCGGTACGACTATCGTTTGAAGTTTGAGTTCAACGGCGCCGGCGCTGGCTTGGACGCATTGAAAATCAAACATGACATTCAGCACTCGCAGCGGCCACTGCCGGCGCTGGGACAAGGTGAAAATACCATCACCTTCTCGGCTGGCCCGCAACTGAGCACCATGCGACTCGACGGCACCGTCGGCGACTTCGGCGAAAAACAGGTACGCTACACCGACTTCCATCCGGAAGTGGACAAGCTCAACAAACAGCTCGGCGGAAAAGGCTCCATCACCTTCCCGTTCGAAACGCCCGGCGAACTCAAGAGCATTCGCGCAGGCTGCTTCTATCGCGGCCCAGCGGACAGCTACGAAGTGCAACTCTCCTACGACGGCGGCAAAACATTCACCACCGTCTCCACCACGCCCAACCTTTCCGGCGACAATTGCAACAGTCTCAATCCCACGGTGACCGACTTGCCGGCGGGATTGAAGACGGCGCAGGTGCGATATCTCGCCAAGGGCGCCGCGGCGATGAACACCTACTGGATCGTAGCGGACTACAAGCCCGCGGCCGCTGGTTTCCGGCCGGTGAAGGTCACGTATGTCTGGGAAGAGGACGGCAAGGAAAAGACGGATGTGCATGTAGCCAAAACGCCAGAAGACACCTACAAGATCAACTGCGAAACCAAGCCGACAATGAAAAACATCGTCCTGGAACTGGCAGATTAGCCTTGCGTGGCAACGCAAGGCTTAACGCCTCCTGCGCGTCTCATCCATACGTTCCAGGAGGGTTTCTGGCGGTCCGAAGCCTTGCGATTCCTCGCAAGGCTATTTACTCATACCGGCACCACCGCTGCGCCGCGGCCATCAGCAGCCGCATCCCTGTCAGACGCGAGCCGTTATTGATCGAACCGGCGGTGGCGAAGACGAGGCCGCGTTGGGCCTTCGCTTGCTCGAAGTCCCGCAGAAGCTCCATCACCATATTTTCTTCTTCGTTGCGTGAGAACGTGAATGGGGCCAACTGGCCGTAGATGACTGCACGGGGGCAATGTTTTCGGATGTCGGAGACCGTCAGCGTCGGGCCGAAGTTGGCGCCGGTGAGATGCATCGAGCCCAGGATCGGCAGCAGATGTCCCATCGCGGAGTCCGAATGCTGGAACCGCCGATCCTCCGGGTTCGGCGACCAGCGGGCGAAAATCGCGCGCAAAATCGGAGCGCCGAACAACTCGTACATTTCGATGTTGAACAGGCAGCAGTTGTCGTCGAAAAACGAGAAGCCGTGCGGGGCGGTCTGGGGAGTGTAACCTGCCTCTTCGTCCAGGATTCGGCCACGTTCCAGCATCGCTCGCAAAATCAAGTCCCGAAACCGTACCGCAAGGTCCGGATTGTCCATGCACAAGAGCAGCATGTTTTCCGATCCGAAAATCGAACAGGCAAAAGTGCACGGTCCCCGCTGCGAGCGGTACAGCGCCGGTTTGATCCCTCGAGGCAACAGCCGAGCTTTCGCTTCCTCCCACCCCTCCGGCAGCATGAACGCTCGCAGATTCTCCAACCGCCGCTCCACGCGATCCAACAGCGCCTTGAGCTGATCCTCGGTGTTGGCCACCTGTTTGAGCCACCAAGACCAGCCGTGCCATTCGTTGACGCCCTCGAAGATGTCGTGGAGCATCTTGACCGGCGGGTACTGCCGGTCTGCAGGCGGGGGCATTTCCTCGGACAAAATCCGCTTCCCAATAATCTTCTGAGCCTTGTCGTTGTAGACTTTGTGCAGACCGATCCGCCAGGCGGCGTCGTTGTAGAGCCGCCAAAAATCCTCCGTCACGCCCAGCTCATCAAACACCGGCTCATCGGAATTAAAAATTCCCAACGGCACCTGCCCCCCCCCCTTCCCTGCAAACGGATCCTTCGCCGCAACATCCTGATCGGCCCAGAACCACTCCAGATCTACCGGCGTCAGTCCGCCATTGGCCTTAGCTTCCGCCACCAATCCGCGAGCCTTGGCCACATGATCCGCCGGCGGCACATACGCCATCACCCTATCTCCTGCACAGAACCGAACCATCAGAGCCGCAATCGTAAGATTGCGGTTATTGTTTCGCAATCTTACGATTGCGGCTCTGATTTTTGGGGGGGCGTGACATGTTTACAAGTTCCCCTCATATCGCATCCAAGGCAAGCGAGCGTTGATCTTCGATCAACGGCTAAACTTTTGCGGGGAAGAGAGATGTTGATATTACGTGTCCAAGATGATTTTGCTGGGGGTACTGGGTGCTGCAGTGGTCGGCGGCGGTGTTGCGGGGATTTGGCCGGTCATGCCGCCGTTGATCGCTTCCTGGACCTTTCGCATCAGGTCCATGTATTCGCCCTGCACGGTGGCGAATTTTTTGAGCATGGGGTTCATCATGATGCTCTGCTGAAGCATTTCGAACTGCTTTTTCTCCGCGACCTCGATGGGCTGCATTTGCGATTCTTTCATCGAGAGCGTTTCAATGAGCTGCTCGTACTGCTGCAGAAGGCTCTTGGCGCCGACGTCGAGGTCGAGCTGGCGAATGGTTTCCTTGTAAGCGGTGACTGCCGGGTGGGTTGCCACCAGCGCTCCGAGGCCGGCTGCCGCGTTGAGAACTTCTTGTGTGTCCGCCATCGAAAAACTCCAGAGAAATAGGAAGCCGCTTCATGATAACCCCGATTTCCGTCGGGGAGAAGCTGAGCGAGCCCATTTTTCAGATCGCAAATAACCTTGCGTTTCCACGCAAGGCTATCATTAAAAGATGCACAACTTGCCGTCGGGAACGAAGCTCTGGTCGTTCGTGATGATCAGCTTGTTCAAATGGAGTTCGTTCGGGCGGCCCAGGAGCTTGGAACGCGTGATCGTGAGCGTTTGTTCGCCGGCTTTCAGGTGGTAGATGCCCTCCATGCCTTTTTTGGCACTGTTGGGACAATAGCGAGACCAGAGCCATTCTTTGCTGAAGACTTTCCCGTACAGGCCGCCCAGGCCGTAAAATTCCTTGAGAGATTCTTTCTTATCATTGAGTTGGAGTTGCAGAGGCACCCAATCCGCGACGGTGGCACGCCACTGATGCCAGATCACGTAATCGCCCTCCACCGGCACGTTAAATTTCAACGTGAAAGTTTCCGTTTCCTTGAGCAGCACATACTTTCCGTTGGATGCCGTCGCATCTGCCTGTATTGCACCGCCCTTGCCCGTGGCGTAATCGACGTTCACCGTCTGCACGGTGATGGCCGGTGTAGCGACCGCAACGGCCGCACTGGGTTGCGAAACGGAGCCGTCGTAATCGATCGCGGTAACTTTGTAGTAATACTGTGTGCCAGGCTTGAGGCCCCAATCGACGATATGCTCGGTTCCGGCCGGTGGCGAATATAACAGGTTCGACTGGGCCGGTACGAAGTCGGGTTTGTCGGCGGCGTAGACGTTGTAGTAACGGATGCCGGGGATCGCCGCCCAAGTCACTTCCGACGCATAAGGTGTCAGAGGTTTGGTTTTCACGTTCGCTGGAACCTGTGGCAGAGGCGATGTGGCGGTCGGATAATCCAACCCTCGCCCAGTGGGCGTACTGCCGTCGGATGTCAGGAAGATTCGGTCCAGTTTGAAGCCCTTCGATTCGGAGCTCAACTTGATTTCGCCGGAAACTTTCCCCACGTTGACCCATGTCCAATCCGCATATGTTTTGGCGGGGATGGCTGTGTCATTGACCTTGAACGCCGCATCGCCCCCCCCCATCCCGCCCACACGCACCCATACCTGAGCGTCCTTGTTGGGATTCGTGAAGCTGACCGAACATTTCGTGCCGGCCAGCGGGACGAACAGGTAGTACATATCGCCGGTGTTGACCGGATCGAAGCCCTGCTTGAATCCGGCAAACTCGCCAAGCTCTGGTTCGATGTAGGTTGCTACCGGCATACCGGCATCGCTGGCGACATCGTTGGAATAGCGACTCAGCAGCCCGGACCATTCCTGAGCCCGTACCGCGAAGAAGACTTTCTCGCCCTGCTTGACGCCGGGGACGACGAAGCTGAGCGGTTCCATGTAAGGCACGATGGGCGATTCAGGCGTATCCACCCACCCGACCTGCCGATACGCCTGGCCGCTCTTGTTGGTCTGATAGATGCGATAGCCTTTCGCCTCGCTGCTGAGTGTGTCGGGTGTCCAGGTTAATTTGAACCCTTGCGGCGTCCATTGGCCGGTCAATTTCTGCGGCGTCCGCGGATTGGCCGCGACGACCAGATATTCATTCATGTTGTCGGTCATGGAGGACATGAACATGACCTTGGTACCGTCGGGGCTCAGCAGGCCAAAGGGGATGCTGTTGTAGGACAAGATTCGAGGGTCCTGCGGGCAGGTGCTGCACAAGCGGATCGGGCTTGCATCTTCCCGCATGCTCAGGCGGACAATTTCCGCGCCGAACGGACTCGACCAACTGCATTCCGACCAGTTGGGATCATTGGTCCAACTGCAATGTCCTTCGGTTTTTCCCTTTGCATTGAACTGCACCACTTCCTCGCCGGTGACATAGTTATGTCTCCGCACGCCGCCGGGGCCTTCAAAAATCTGGAGCTTTCCGAGAGGGCCAAAAGCGCCGTGCGAGAGAATGGGCGTTCGTTCAAGCAATTTGCCTTCGACGCTCAGAAAGTGAGTCTGGTGGGCTTTGTCGCCGAAGAGCTCGCCCATGAGGGTGGTTTTGAGTTTGTTTTCCGGGCCACGTGCAAATGTGACGGAGTGCATGCCGCCGCGGACGTCCGATTCGCCTTCCGTTGTTACCGGCGCCGGTATCTCCGGCGTGGGATTTTTGATTTCGGCGACGACGCCGCCATCCCAGCGAAAGCTGCGATAGACGCTGCCATCGGTAGCCGCGACGCAAATACGGCGAGCTTTGTCCTGTCCGCCGTCCAACCAGCAGAGCCATTGGCCGTCCTCGGAGATTCCGGCGATGCCGCCGGCCTTGGGCGCCGAGGGAGCAAGGAACCGCAGCATTTTTTGTTGCTTGACGTCATAAGCCCATACGCCTTTTTGCCCTTTGTAGGGACCATGAAAGAACGAAATATAGGGCTCCGTGGGGCTCCACCTGTCCAATGGCACCGTCGGCACTTGCATGGCACAGCTTTCCTGATCCATCAAAAACGTCCCGGCACCGTTATCGCTGAACTTCATCAATCGCCCATTGGCGTTCCATGGATTCTTGGTCGCATGGGTAATCACGCCATTGGTGTGACTGGTCAGCCGCCAGACTTCCGCGCCCGTATACAGGTCCCGGAAGATGGTGCGAACACTTGGGGTCACGCCGTCCTTGGCAGCGGGAAGGATGCCGGAGGGCTTTTCTGTTGCCAGCAGCCCATATGGCCGGACTCGCCCACGTTTCATAAGCGTATCGAGCCCCTGGTCCTTGATTGGCCGATCGAGGAACAGCCAGGGCCATTGCCCGTCAAATTGCAGACTGTCGATCGTCGTTGGCACCAGGGCCTTCGGACCGGCGGGCTGTGCGAGTGCCGCCGTCACAACCGCCGCGGAAACAAACAATGTTGCTAACCGTGCTTGACTTGAAAACTTCATAAACGTCACTCCTAATGACTAATATACTAATAACTAATATACTTATTTAGTGGATGCCCAGCTTGCCGTCGGGCACAAAACTCTGGTCGTTGGTGATGATCAGTTTATTCAAATGGAACTCGCTCACGCGGCCGATGGAATGGAGCGTGATTTTCAGCGTGTTCTCGCCGGCCTTCAGGTGGTACACGCTCTCCTGACCTTTCTTAAAGCCGTTGCAATAACGCGACCAGATAAACTCGCCGCTGATGACCTGCCCGTACAGACGGCTCAGATAATACTGATCATCCACACGGTCTTTGGTCTCATTCAATTCGACCAGCACACTGAACTGATCGGATTTGTCTGTCCGCCACTGATGCCAGATGACGTAATCGCCGTCCGCGGGCACATTGAATTTCACGGTGTACGTTTCCTTGGGCTTGAGCACCACCGGCTTGGCGGCATAATCCAGGTTCACCGTCTGCACGGTGATGGCCGGGGTAGCGACCGCTACCGCCGCACTGGGTTCTGAAAACATGCCATCGTAATCAACCGCGATGACCCTGTAATAATACTGCGTCCCTGGCTTGAGGCCCCAATCGACGATACGCTCGGTCCCCGCCGGCGGCGAATACAACAGGTTCGACTGGGCAGGTGCAAAGTCCGGCCTATCGTAGGCGTACACGTTGTAGTACCGCACGCCGGGAATTGCCGCCCAAGTCACTTCCGCCGCGAATGGTGTCAGAGGCTTGGTTTTCACGTCTGCGGGCATCTGTACCAAAGGCGGTGCGCCTTGCTGCCGACAGATGGTTGGATAATCCAAACCTCGCCCGGTTGGTGTGCTGCCATCAGATGTCAGGAAGATGCGGTCCAGTTTGAAGCCCTTTGTTTCGGAACTTAACTTGATTTCGCCCGAAACCTTCCCAACGTTAATCCATGTCCAACCACTATCGTCCATGCCTTTATCTATTTTAACTGGTACGATTTGGCCATTGATTGCGAACGCTTTGTTCTGATCACCTACACGCAGCCATACTTGTGCGTCCTTGTTGGGATTCGTGAAGCTGACCGAGCATTTGGTGCCGTCGGTCGGTACAAACAGGTAGTACAGATCGCTGGCATGGACCGGATCGAATCCCTGCTTGAATCCGACATACTCGCCGCGCTCCGGTTCGATATAGGTTGCCACCGGCATGCTCGCATCGCTGGCGACATCGTTGGAATAACGGCTCAGCAGTCCGGACCATTCCTGTGCCCGTGCCGCGAAGAATATCTTTTCGCCCTGTTTCACGCCGGGGACGACGAAGCTGAGCGGATCCGTGGAGTTCACCTTGCGATCTGCAGGCGTCGGCACCCATGCAATCTGCTGATACGCCTGCCCGCTCTTGTTCGTCTGATAGATACGATACCCTTTAGTCTCGCGGCTCGGCGTGTTGGGCGACCAGGTCAATTTGAATCCTTCCGGCGTCCACTGGCCGGTCAAGTTCTTCGGAACTTGCGGATTGGCCGCCACCACAATGTATTCGTTCATACTCCGGGTCATCGACGACATGAACATCGCCTTGGTGCCGTCGGGGCTCAGCAAAACGAACGGCATGCTGTTGTAGGTCAAACCTTTCGGATTCACCGGGCAGACGCTGCACAAGCGAATGACACCGCTGTCCCCCTCTCGCATGTGCAGTCGCAGGATTTCCCAGCCGAAGGGGCTCATCCAGCTGGCCGCGGCCCAGTTCGGATCGTTGGTCCAATCCATGTGCCCTTCGGTTCGGCCTTTGGAGCTGAGCACCCGCCATTCGCGTCCCTCGGTATCCAGTTTTTTCGCCGAGATGCCGTCACCGTTCTCGAAAATCTGGAACGTTCCATCCGGGCTGTCGGCGGCATGCGAGAGCAGACGCGTCCGGTTGACCAACTTGCCATTGGTGTCCAGGAAATGTGTGGCGTACGGTTTCTGAGACGCCGCCAGGTCGCTGATCAACGAGGTCTTCAGAATGTTGTCTGGGGAACGTGTAAAGCGAATCGCGTGCATGCCGCCGCGGAGGGGCGAGTCGCCTGCCGTGGTGGGAGGAGGGACTTGTGTTGTCGCGGGGCTCTGCTCGAAGACGACCCCGCCGTCCCAGCGAATACTTCGATACAGGCTCCCGTCTGTTTTCGCGACGCCGAACCGCCGTGCGAGATCCTGTCCGCCTTCCAGCCAGCAGACCCATTGGCCATCTTCGGAGATGCCTGAGAGCCCGCCCCATTTGTCTCCCGCCGGCGCAATGGCCCGCAGCACCTTCTGCTGCATGATGTCAAAGGCCCATACCCCACGTACACCCTCGTTCTGCCCGATGAAGAATGTGAGGTAAGGCTCGACGGGGCTCCACTTTTTGCCGCCTTGTTTGGGGGCGGTCATGGTGCAGGTTTCCTGATCGAACAGAAGCGGTGTGCCGCCGCGGTCGAAAACGCGGATCAATCGCCCATTAGCGTTCCACGGCTCGTTGGTCGCATGGGAAACCACACCGTTGGTCAGATTGGTCATCCGCCAAATCTCCGCGCCGGTATACAGATCGCGGAAGATGGTGCGAACACTTGCCAGTGCGCCGTCCGTGCCGACGGGAAACCCTGCCGGCGGAGTCTTGGTGACCAGCAGTTCATACGGCCGGACTCGCCCCCGACTCACCAGCGTTTCCAACCCCTGATCCTTCATCGGCCGATCGAGGAACAGCCAGGGCCATTGGCCGTCAAATTGCAAACTGTCGATCGTCGTGGGGACCAGGGCTTTCGGGCCGGTGTCAGGGTCAGAGGCGGGGGGGGGGGCGGGGTCAGGGGCGGGCTGTGCGATAGCCGCTGTCACAACCGCCGTGGAAATGAGTAACGTGGCCAACCGTGCTTGATTTGAAAAGTTCATGGACGCCGCTCCTTAAAAAACTTCCCAACGGACCCTTGCCCTGTACACATGCAGGGTATTTTAACACATGACTTGGGATAAACAGGAGAGATGACCTATGATGTAGTTGCGCTTTTCATATCGTAAATGCGCAGGAGACCTGTGATGAAAAACGTGCCGCGGGTGGTGTTGGGATTCGGATTGACGGCCGCTTGGGGGCGAAGCGTGACACGGGGCGTGCTGGCGTATACGGAGCGATATGGGCCGTGGGATTACGAACTGCCTCTGACAGGCCCCTTCACAGCCGATACCCTCAGGCGCCTGGGAAAAGTCAACGGCCTGATCGTGAATTCCGACCTGGCCGACCTCGCCGCGTCAACATTGAAGCGGAAAGTGCCCATCGTGGCGGTAGGTATCACAGGCCCCTCGGCCGTGCCCAAACACCTGCCTCATTTGCTGGAAAACCACGACGAGATCGCAAAAATGGCCGTGGAGCACTTCATCGAGAGAGGATTCCGGAATTTTGCCTATTATGCGTTTCGCGGATATCACATGGCAAAAATATATGGCAGTGCTTTTAGAAGCCTGTTGCACGCGCATGGGTTCGCGTGTTCGTGGTTTAAGAAGGAAGCGGGCAAGGACATTCGGTCAGAGACGGAAAACGATTTGAAGATGAACGAATGGATTCGGAAGTTGCCTAAGCCGGTGGCGGTTTTAGCGTCGTGGGATGGCGCAGCTCGCGAAGTTACGATGGCCTGCCGAAAAATGAACATCGCCGTGCCGGAGCAAGTTTCCGTCCTTGGCACCGGCAACGACGAGTACCAATGCCTGCTTTGCTCGCCGCACTTATCCAGTCTGGACCCGGGATTAGAGCGATTGGGATACGAATCGGCCCGAATGCTGGATCACATGCTCAGGAAAGGGGGACGCGTCAAAGCGGGCCCCATCCTGTTTCCCCCGATCCGCGTCGTCACACGGCAGTCCACCGACGTGATCGCGGTCAGCGATGAAAGGGTTGCCGCTGCCGTGCGAAAAATCCATGAACACTTAACCGCCGGCGTCAACGTCAAGCAATTGGTCCATGAACTGGGCATGGGCAGACGCACACTGGAACTCGCTTTCAAAAAACACCTGGGCCGAACGGTCTACGACCAGATCGTACGCACACAAATCGAGCGAGCCTCTCGTTTGCTGGAAGACGGCGAACTCCCGGTCGCCGAAATCGCCCAGCGTTGCGGCATTCAGCACGCCTCGCACTTCTGCGCCTTTTTCAAAAAACAGACAGGCTCCACCCCACTGGAATACCGCAGCCGCAACCAACGCCAACGCTATCAGGGAATTCCTTAAAAATCGACCATTAATAAATGCATAGCTTGCCATCCGGCACAAAGCTTTGGTCGTTGGTGATGATCAGCCTGTTCAAATGGATTTCGTTCCCACGAGCGCCCAAGGGTTCGGGAAACGTGATCGTGAGCGTTTGTTCGCCGGCTTTCAGGTGGTAGATGCTCTCACCGCCTTTCTTGGCGCTGTTGATGCAATACCGCGTCCAGAGCCATTCCTTGCTGATGACTTTCCCGTACAAACCGCCCAGGTGATACCATTCCTTGATCGATTCTTTCTTATCATTGAGTTGGATTTGCAGAGTCAGCCAATCCGAGACGGTGGCACGCCACTGATGCCAGATCACGTAATCGCCTTCGACCGGCACGCTAAACTTCAACGTGCAGGTTTCGTCTGCTTTGAGCGCCATGTACTTTCCATTGGAAGCTGTTGCATCAGCCTGGACCGAACCGCCGGCCGCTGAGGCGTAATCCACGTTCACCGTCTGCACGGTGATGGCCGGTGTAGCGACCGCAACGGCTGCACTGGGTTGCGAAACGGAGCCGTCGTAATCGATCGCGGTGACCTTGTAGTAATACTGCGTGCCCGGCTTGAGGCCCCAATCGACGACGCGCTCAGTTCCCACCGGTGGCGAATACAGCAGGTTCGCCTGGGCAGGAACGAAATCAGGCTTCTCGGCAGCGTATACGTTGTAGTACCGTACGCCGGGGATTGCGGCCCAAGTCACTTCCGACGCGAATGGCGTCAGAGGTTTGGTTTTCACGTTCGTCGGAACCTGTACCACAGGCGATGCGTCTGTTGGATAATCCAAACCGCGTCCGGTGGGTGTGCTGCCGTCAGATGTCAGGAAGATCCGATCCAGTTTGAAGCCCTTCGATTCGGAACTCAACTTGATTTCGCCGGAAACTTTCCCCACGTTGACCCATGTCCAATCTTCATACGTTTTGGCAGGTACAGCCGTGCCATTGACAGAGAACGCCGCGTTCTGGCCGCCCACACGCACCCAGACCTGAGCGTCTTTGTTGGGGTTGGTGAAGCCAACCGAGCATTTCGTGCCGGCCAGCGGAACAAACAGGTAATACATATTGCCGGCATTGAGCGGATCAAATCCCTGCTTGAATCCGGCAAATTCGCCCAGATCCGGTTGAATATAGGCTGCCACCGGCATATTCGCATCACTGGCAACATCGTTCGAATACCGACTCAGCAGCCCGGACCATTCCTGGGCACGTACCGCGAAGAACACTTTCTCGCCCTGCTTCACACCGGGAACGACGAAGCTGATCGGGTCCGTGGAAGTCACCGGGAGATTTTCAGGCACGTCCACCCATCCGACTTGCCGATACGCCTGACCGCTCTTGCTGGTCTGATAGATGCGATACCCTTTCGCCTCGCGGCTCAGCGTGTCGGGAGTCCAAGTCAACTTGAAGCCTTGCGGCGTCCACTGCCCGGTCAATTTCTGCGGTGCCCGCGGATTGGCCGCGACGACCAGGTATTCGTTCATGCTGCGCGTCACCGACGACATGAACATGACCTTGGTCCCATCCGGGCTCAGCCGGCCAAACGGGTCGCTGTAGTAGGTCAAGGCCTTGGGTTCCTGCGGGCATACCCCGCACAAACGGATCGGACTGGCATCCTCTCGCAGGCTCAGACGCACGATCTCCCAACCGTGCGGGCTCTGCCAACTGCATTCGGCCCAGTCGGGATCATTGGTCCAACTGGTATGCCCTTCCGTTTTGCCCAAGGCCTGGAAGATCAGACGTTCTTTTCCGGTGGCATGATCCAGCACGCGAACGCCGCCGGGGCCTTCAAAGACATAGCTTTTTCCGTCCGGACTATCCATGCCGTGCGAGAGCGGAGGCCTTCTCTCAAGCAACTTGCCATCAATGTTCAGGATGTGATTGCAGAGTTCTTTGTCTTTACCGAGTTCACCATTGATGGAGGTTTTCAGTTTGTACTCATCAAGGCTTCGCAGGAATTTCACGCCATGCATGCCACCGCGGATGTCGGAATCTCCCGCGGTTGAAACGGGTACAGGCATACCCGGCGTGGGATTTTTAATTTCCGCCACGATACCGCCATCATAGCGGATACTGCGATACAGGCTGCCATCGGTTGCCGCGATGCCAAAACGGCGGGCGGTATCCTGGCCGCCTTCCAGCCAGCAGACATATTTGCCGTCCTCGGAGACTCCCAGGACATCACCCGACTTGGGTACCGCCGGAGCGATGTAGCGCGGGCTTTTCGGTTGCCGCAGGTCGTAAACCCATACCCCGTGTTGGCCGTTGGAGGCGCCAGTGGAAAATGAAATATAAGGATCCGTCAGGCTCCACAAGCGAGTGAGCTGCGCAGGCATTTCCTGTGCACAAGTTTCCTGGTCGATCAGGCCGGTGCTGATGCGAATCAAGCGTCCGTTGGCATTCCAGGGATTGTTGCCCGCATGGGAAGTCGAGCCATTGGTGTAACTTGTCAGCCGCCAGATTTCCGCGCCCGTGTACAGATCACGGAAAATGGTTCGGACGCTTCGGGTGGCGCCGTCGCGAGCCGCGGGAAGAATTCCGAAGGGTTTTTCTGTTTCCAACAGGCTGGTCGGGCGGACACGCCCACGCTGCTTCACGAGCATATCGAGTCCCTGGTCCTTGATCGGCCGATCGAGGAACAGCCAGGGCCATTGCCCGTCAAATTGCAGACTGTCGATCGTCGTGGGTACCAAGGCTTTCTGATTGGGGGCGGGCTGTGCGATGGCCGCCGTGGCGACCGCCGCGGAAACGAACAATGTGGCTAACCGTGCCGGGCTTGAAAAGTTCATGGGCGTTGCTCCTGAAAAACAGACATGAGCCGACGATGGCAGACGGCTATCGTTGGTAACAACGCCTGCAAATTCTTAATGTTGCAGGGGATGTTGATAGCTGACGCTAAAGGCTGTAAAGTCTCGCTCTTGATCCCAACGGCACGACGCGACGCTAAGTCGGGGTCCGCCTTGCCGGTAACTACAATAGAGGAGAACTCATGGCTGTTCGTGTGGCAATCAACGGTTTCGGACGCATCGGCAGGCTGGTCTTCCAGGCTCTCTGCGATCAAGGACTTCTGGGCAAGGAGATTGACGTGGTCGCGGCGGTCGATATTTCGACCGATGCGAAGTACTTCGCTTACCAGATCAAGTACGATTCGGTGCACGGCAAGTTCAAGCACAACGTCACCGCCGAAAAGTCGGACGCGTCCAAGGAAGAATGTGATGTCCTCGTGGTCAACGGCCACAAGGTCAAGTGCATCATGGCCACCAAGGACCCCTCACAGCTTCCGTGGAAAGATCTCAAAGTCGACTACGTGATCGAATCCACCGGCCTGTTCACCGACTCCGAAAAAGCCAAGGGGCACATCATCGCCGGCGCCAAACGCGTGATCATCTCCGCCCCCGGCAAAGGCGACGTCAAAACCATCGTCATGGGCGTCAACGAAAACGAGTACGATCCCGCCAAGCACGCGATTGTTTCGAACGCTTCCTGCACCACCAACTGCCTCGCCCCGGTGGCGTACATCATCGAGAAGAGCGGCATCGGCATCGATAAGGGCCTGATGACCACGATCCACTCCTATACCGCGACGCAAAAGACCGTCGATGGCCCGTCGAAGAAGGACTGGCGCGGCGGACGCGCAGCGGCCATCAACACGATTCCCTCTACCACCGGCGCCGCCAAAGCCGTCGGAGAAGTCCTCCCGCGTCTCAAAGGCAAGCTCACCGGCATGTCCTTCCGCGTCGCCACCGCTGACGTCTCCGTCGTTGATTTGACCTTCACCACCAATCGCGACAGCAGCATCGAAGAGATCGACAAGGCCATCAAGACCGCCTCGGAAACCTACCTCAAGAACATCCTGGGCTACTGCGATGAAGAGCTCGTCTCGACCGATTTCATTCACGATCCTCGCTCGTCGATTTACGATTCGCTCGCCACACTGCAAAACAACCTCAAAGGCGAGAAGCGCTTCTTCAAGGTCGTGAGCTGGTACGACAACGAATGGGGCTACTCCAATCGCGTCGTAGACCTCGTCAAGTTCATGGCCAAGAAGGACAACCTGTAAAATTCGAAATTCGAAACTCGAAACTCGAAACTCGAAATTCGAATGACGAATCAAATTCGAAATTCGAATATTCTCTGTGGCCACGACCGGTCCAGTTCCGACTGGGTCGGTCGTGGTTAGTTGTAGTCGTCTTTTCCGTGACCACGGGTGGTGAAGCTCGAATTTTGAATTTTGAAATTTGAATTTGTTTCGAATTTCGAACTTCGAATTTCGAGTTTGATTCGTCATTCGTCATTCGAATTTCGTCATTCAAGGGAGTATATGGCGTGTCTCGCCTGTTGCCGGCTGAGGGGTCGCTCTTCCCCAAACTGCGTTTTTTTTCGGATTTCCGCAATACGTTTACGCCCAAGTCGCTGATTTGCCTCCGCGAAGGGTATTCCAAAAACGCTTTTATCCGCGATGTGTTGGCGGGGTTGACGGTGGGGGTCATTGCGTTGCCGCTGTCGATGGCTTTGGCGATCGGCTCGCATGTGCGGCCGGAGCAGGGACTCTTTACCGCTATCGTCGCGGGATTCCTCATCTCGCTCCTGGGCGGATCACGCGTGCAGATCGGCGGACCGGCGGGAGCCTTCATGGCACTCGTCGCCGGCATCGTCGATATGCACGGATATCAGGGATTAGCTATCTGCACGTTAATGGCCGGCGTCATCCTGGTCATCATGGCACTGGCTCGCCTGGGAGCACTGATCAAATTCATTCCGTATCCCGTTACCACCGGCTTTACCTCCGGCATTGCCGTGCTCATTTTCTCCCAACAAATCAAAGAACTCCTGGGCCTAACCATCCGCATTCCCTACCAGATGGTGGAAAACAATGCGGTGGTGGAGAAGTTTCGGACGGAGCCGCCGGCGGAGTTTATCGAGAAGTGGCGTGTGCTAACGGAGTTTCTGCCCACCACGAATTATCTGGCGTTGGGCTTCGGGGCCGGGGCACTGGTCTGTCTGATTCTGTTCCGCAAGTTCGCTCCGAAGGTTCCCGCATCCCTGCTGGTAGTCGTGCTCTCTGCGGTCATCGTGGGCGCCTGGAACCTCGACAGCAATCACCTCGACGGCGGCGTCCGTACCATCGGTACCACCTTCGGCGGAATCCCCCGCTCGCTCCCCGCCCCCTCATTCCCCATCAAACTTTCATCCTGGGAAGACGTGAAAGTCGCCTGCTGGCAGGCCCGGAATCTGATTCCGGAAGCCTCGACCATTGCCATTCTGTGTGCGATCGAGTCGTTGTTGTGCGCCGTGGTGGCCGACGGCATGATCGGCGGACGGCACAAATCCAACTGCGAACTGGCAGCCCAGGGCGTCGGCAACCTCGCCTCCGTCGTCTTCGGCGGCGTTCCCGCCACCGGCGTCATCGCCCGCACCGCCGCAAACGTCAAATCCGGCGGACGCACCCCCGTCGCAGGCATGGTCCACGCCCTGTTCCTCCTGGCGATGATGCTGGTTCTAGCGCCGTATGCCTCGATGATTCCGCTCTCGGTATTGGCCGCAATTCTGATCATGGTCGCCTGGAACATGGCCGAACTGGATCATTTTCGTTCGTTGCTCAAGGCGCCGCGGTCGGACATCACCGTGCTGCTGACGACGTTCGGACTCACGGTGCTGGCGGATTTGACCGTGGCGGTGGGTGTGGGCATGGCGCTGGCCGTCTTCCTGTTCATGCGACGCATGTCCGAGGTGACCAATTTTGACGCGATGACCCGGGAGTTTGAGGAGCCGGGCGCCGCCGACTCCAACGAGGACGGCGATCCGAACTCGATTTTGTCACGCGACGTTCCGCCGGGCGTGGAAGTCTACGAAATCAACGGTCCGTTCTTCTTCGGCGTGGCGGACAAATTAAAGGACACCTTGCGAGGCATCGCCAAGCCGCCTCGGATCTTTATTCTGCGAATGCGTCGCGTTCCGGCGATCGATGCCACTGGCATCCACGCGCTGGAGGAATTCCACGACAAATGCCACCGCCAGCACACGCGCCTGCTCCTGGCCGGCGTGCACGCACAACCGCTCTTCGCCCTGACCAAATACGGCCTGCTCGACAAGTTCGGCGAAGAAAACATGCTCGGCAACATCGACGACGCCCTGGCCAAAGCCCGCGAAATCCTCGGCATGCCGCCGCCGACTGTCGTGCCGGCACATGTACCAGAGGTGGCACGAGAAGAGGGCGACAAGGTGATAAGGTGACAAGGTGAAGGAGTGACAAGAAGGGCTCGTTTTTTTGAGTCACCTTGTCACCCTGTCACATACGATCCGTGCTGGATTTCCAACCACGGTTGTATTCGGCGGTACGTTTTCCAGCACGATGGCGCCGGCGCCGATGATCGCGTTGTCTCCGATGCTCACGTTGGGCAGGATGGTAGCGCCTGCGCCCACGAGTACGCCGGCGCCGATGGTGACGCCGCCAGTCAGCGTTGCGCCGGGTGCGACGTGCACGCAGTTGCCGAGCTTGCAGTCGTGATCGACGACGGCGGCGGTGTTGATGATGCACAGTTCGCCGATGGTGGCATGCGTGGCAACGATGGCGCCGGCGAGCAGGACGGTTCCTTCGTGAAGAAGAGCGGTGGGCGAGAGGTAGGCTTTGGGATGAATGAGCGCGGGCAGTTTCAGACCGAGGGTGCGGGCGTGGTCCGCGAAGCGTTTGCGGACGTTGTTGTCGCCGATGGCAATGCAGGCGCTGTCAATGTGATGGGCCTGCATCAGCGATGCGAGGCGGTCCGGCGAACCGAGGACGAGATGCCCGTCGATGTGAGTACCAGCCAAGTCGGGATTTTCGTCCACCAGTCCTGCCACGAGTCCCCCCCCCTCTTTTTTTCCCGCTTGATCAAGGAGTTCAAGAAGGACTTTTGCCTGTCCGCCCGCTCCGTAGACGACGATTGCCATCGATCACCTGCCTCCAAAAAGATCGGGTCAATTGCTGCAAGGGCGATATTATCTGTCAGGGGGGGGGCTGTCGAGGTTGCGACCATCCGACCTCAGGTCAGCCGCGTAAAAAATGAAAGCGGCTCAGCGGTTGTCTTGACGGCACCGAGCCGATCATGGAATATGTAAAGAGGCGTCCTAAAAAAACCGACTAAGTTGTGGGGTTTCCCCGCTTGGCAGGAAGGTCGGGCGACGAGATGCGTTTTGTTGAAATCGCATCTCGTGTGCCGCACAGATTGAAAGGGCATTCATGGCACGCAATTTCTCTCGCACGAAACAACTGGATCGTACCTTTGCCTTGCGGGGAAAAACGAGCGGGCGGGGTGCTCCTCTGGCTCGTCGTACGCTGGGTCTGCTGGTTCTGGCCTGCGCGGCGGTGGGACTGGGCGCCTGCAGCGAGAATGTCCAGAAAGTTGCTTTGGGTTATATCAACCCTCGCAACAGCCTGCTCAATCCCTCGGAGGTCGGTCGCTTTGACAAGGACAATCCCTGGCACGGGGCTCAGTGGGGCACGGTTCGCCCCGTGAAATGGCCGATCCTCGATTCGCTGGATTTGATTGATCAGCCGGCCGATCAGTGGGCCGCGGCTACGGATCCCACGCCGGCCGATCTCGTGCCAGACCGCCGCGAATTCACCATCGCGGCCAACGATGCGATACGCATCACCATCTTCGGCCTGCTGCAGCCGGAACAGGAATTCACCCGCGACATGGCGGTCAATCAGACCGGCACCGTCACCCTTCCGTACCTGGGCATCGTTGACCTCAGCGGCCTGACGCCCACACAAGCTCAGGAAAAACTCAAACAAGTCGCCATCGACAAACGCGTGCTGCCCGAAGCAGGTAACGGTAACCCCGGCCCGCAGGTCAGCGTTTCGATCATTCAAAGTCAAACAAGAAACTTCTCGGTCATCGGACAGGTGCAACGCGCAGGCGTCTACGGCCTCTTCACCTCCGACCTTCGCCTGCTCTCGGCACTTTCCCAGGCCGGCGATTTCCTCGGCGGCGCTCAGCCCGGGCTCGATTATATCTACGTGATCCGGTCCACCGAGACACAGCCCACAGTGCCCGCCCAGACTCCCAGCACCTCCGTAACCCCCACGACCGGCACCGCTCCCGCACGCAACCCGCTGGACACGATTGAATCCATCGAAAGAGGGACCGTTCCGGAGACCAAGCCGGCGCCGACGCCCGCTCCGGGAGCGTTCCCGGCGAACTCTGGGGCGACGGGGGAGCCGCAGTTGATCCGTCCGTTGCCCACGGCAGTCTCAATGTCGAACGGTCATGCGATTGTGTTGGCACAGGCCGACCTTGATGCGGCGCTTTCCACGCCCGCCGGAGCCGCGGCTACGACTGCTCCGATGCCCAAGTCTCCCACCTCCGCGCCTGCCGAAGATTTGCTCAATCAGGCCATGGGCACTCCGACGACCACGCGCCCCGGCCAATATGTGTGGATCGGGGACAAGTGGGTGTTGCTGTCCGGGGCTGCCACTCAGCCTGGGACAACCAGCCAACCTGCGCCGGCTCCCGGCGTTGCGTCCACGCCTGCCGCTCCTCCTCCCCCGATGCCTCCTGGAATTCCGGTGCCTCCGGTTGGTTCAACGGTCTCGCCTCCTTCGGACGTTTATTCCGCGATTGAAAGTCTGACCACGCAGCGCGTCATTCGCATCCCTGTGGCACAGCTTCGCGCGGGTGAAGCTCGCTACAACATCATCATTCGGCCCGGTGACGTGATTAACGTTCCAACGATCGAACCGGGCGAGTTTTACATGATGGGCCACGTGAATCGTCCGGGGTCTTACAGTCTTACCGGCCGGAAGATCACGCTCCGCCAAGCCATCGCCGCTGCCGGGAATTTGGACTCACTGGCGATTCCACGACGCTGCGAATTGATCCGACGCATCGGTACCAATCAGGAAGCTATCGTACAGGTCAACCTTCAGTCCATTTTCGACGGCGAACAGGCGGATATCTTCCTGAAGCCTTACGACGTCGTGAATGTAGGCACCGATGCGATCGCACCGTTCCTGGCTGTGACTCGAAACGCTTATCGTTTGAGTTACGGCTTCGGCTTCGTGTTCGACCGCAACTACGCGTATAGCACCAGAAACCAGTAACAAAAACTTGGTCTGAGATTGCTCAGCGAACATGTGCTCGCGTTGACGCGGGGAGAAGGAATTGCTTGGTGCATTTATTTTTGCGGAATATCGTGTAGGACGATTTCCAACAGGCACTTGTGGCTGCTATGATCCGTTTATTACCGAGCGACTCGCAGGCAGGATCGCGTTGGCGAAAATGGTGCCGCCGCCCATCCGGCGGGCGGCTGCTATCGTAGGAACCTTTTGACCTTAGCGAATCCTAATGCCCTGTTTGTCCGATCAATACAGGAGAAATCCGATAGTCTTGAAAGCGTGATGGCAGCTAATTCCGACAATCTCTCCTCCCCTCCCCCCGCGACGTCCAATGCGTCCGTCGGCAAGCCTCGCAGGTATCGCTATTCCGACGCACCGGTATCGCCGGGCCTTGGCGCATCCGCGGCGTCCGCCGGCAGTCTCTCCCTCCCGGCAACCGCGGCCGTGGACGCTCTCCCGCTCAACTGGTCCTTTATTGGACTGGCAATCGCATTCGTGGGCGTTTGTTTTCTCTGTTTGTATCCGTATGAATTTTTGGGCTTGCTGATCCGCTGGTATTCTGACTCAGGCTGGAGCCACGGGTTTGTCGTGCCGCTGATCAGCGCATTTTTCATCAGTCTCAAGTGGGACAAGCTTCGCCAGCTCACGCCTCGGTTTTCGCTCGCTGGGCTGTTCGTGCTGCTTCTGGGCATTGTGGGGCAGGTTTGCTTCCGTGCCACCGGCACCGATCACATGTCCAACCTGAGCATGCTCGTGGTGCTCCTGGGCGGATCGCTGTTCATCCTCGGCTGGGAATTCATGAAGGTCCTCTGGCTGCCGATCGGATTCCTGGCCTGTGCGATTCCGTTTCCGATGCCCATTTACGTCGCTCTCACGACGAAACTGCAGATCATTGCCGCGGAGGTCGGGCTGTTCATTCTCACGATCACCGGGGTGGATGCCCAGCTCAGTGGCACGATCATCAATGTTTACCGCAATGGAACGGTCTGCCCGTTAAACGTGGAACTGGCCTGCAGCGGCATGAAAATGCTGGTGGCATTCTTCGCTTTGGCCATCGCTCTGGCGTATTCCACCAACCGTCCGATTTGGCAGAAACTTTTCCTGGCGATCTGTGCGCTGCCGATCGCGATCCTGTGTAACGCCATGCGAGTGGCCTTCACGGCGCTGCTGGTCGCGCATTGGGGCGAGCAATGGGCCAAGGGCAGTGCACACGCGTACTTCGGCTTGCTGATGCTGGTGCCGGCGATGTTCCTGCAACTCGGCGTGGCATGGGTATTGGACAAGATATTTGTGGAAGCAAAATGAATTTCGAGTTTCGAATTTCGAGTTGCGAGTTGAGCGCAGTGGGAGGCGTTGGGTGAGCCAGCCGGTATCGCCATCTTCTGCCAGTGCGTCGGCGTATGCCGCGATTTCGTGGCAGGCCACGATTCGCGCCGTGATCGCTGGCGTGCTGATTATCGCGGGCATTCTTGCCCTGCACGTCTTGCAGACCAGATGGCAGTTGACGTTTACCAAGGTCCCCATGCCGTTGCCGCAGCAGACGTTGGCTGTTCTGAGCCGCCATCTTGCCGCCGGGCGTTACGTCGCGGAAGGCGCAGACCAGATTCTCGACGAGGCCGAAGTGGAAACCCTGAGCACCAACGATTACCTGATCCGCGGCTACCGCGACAGCCAGAAGAACTCGGGCGATCCCACGCGGCTTCTCAGTCTCAATATGAACTATTACGGCACCGGCGGCGCTACGCCGCACGTGCCGGAAATCTGCTGGGCCGGCGTCGGAATGCAGGAGGCCAGCAATTCCCGCGTCACATTCGACATTCCCAACGTCCGCCGCAAGGACGGCAGCGTGGTCACGCTTCGCGCCCGCATGATCAGTTTCGTGCCGCCCGGCGAAACGGAAGACCCCAAGAAACTCAAAAACGTCGCGTATTTATTCAACGTCAACGGCCATTACGTCGCGACCGCCAAAGAGGTCATCAGCGCCTTCTGGAAAGCCTCCAACAAGTACGCCTTCAACACCAAGATCGAGGTAACCGTCGGCGGCCCAGGCGATTTTTGTTCCCAACAGCAGGCCCAGGAGGCGATTGCCGATTTCCTCCGAGGGACCATCAATCACATTGAGGATGTCCTGCCAAGTCCCGACTCCGATCCGGCCCAGAACAGCGCCGGCCAGGCGGCGGCCATGGACATCGCACATTAGAGAGGTTTTATGGCACGTCAAGTTAATACGCGTTTTGTCGTTATCCTGGGCGGCGGCTTGTGCCTGGGCATCGCGGTCGTGGTGACTGTCTTCCTCTACATGCGCTATGTCGACAGGGACCCTGTGCGCAACAAGGAACTCGCGGTTGAGGCCGAGCAGAAGGGCAACTTGAAAGAGGCTCTTCGCCTTTACGAGAAGGCCGCCAATCGCCTGGCCCAGACCCGCAGCCTCGGCGCCGATGCGCTGTGCACCAAGGTTGGCGATATGGCCATGGCCATGTCCGCCACCTCCGATGTCCTCGATGCAGAGGCTCTCTACGCCAAGGCACTGGGCTACTGGAATCTCGCCCGCCAACAGAATCCTCGCTACCTGTCGGCCCAGGAAAAACTCGTCGAGGAATATTACAAAAACGCGATGTTCTATCGCCAACCTACCGCCTGGACAAGACTCGCTGACGAAGCCAAGAACCTCACCGAAGTGGACCCGGGCTACACCAACGGTTACACCTACCTGGCCCTGGCCAAGCTGAGGCTGGCTGAATCGGCCAGCGGCAAGCAGCAATTCGATCCCGCCTCCCTGACGGAAGTGGAAGATCTTATTAAAACAGCCAAGGAAAAGGATCCCACCTCGAAGCCTGTGGTGCTGGAGGCTCAGTTGCTGGATCTCAAGGCCAGAATTGCCACTCAGGCCAGCATGCCCAAGGATGCCAAGACATTCAATGACGCAGCCGTGAAGGTGCTTGTCGATTGTCTGGCGAAATACCCAAATGACTCCGAAGCCGCGGACTGTCTCGCCCGGATCTACCTGAGGCAACGTCAACTGACCGAGGCGGTCAAGCTGTTGGCCGAGACGCTTCAAGCGAATCCCGGTGACAGCCGCCTGAGTGATTTGCTTGCCAACATTTACCAGGGCTTGAACCAGCCCGACAAGGCCGAGGAGGTCCTCAAGAAAATCGTCGCGGCCAACCCGACCAATCCCGATGTTTACTTGCGCCTTGGCTCGTTCTACCAGCAGCAGCAAAGGACCGTTGAAGCCATCGAGGCGTTCAAGCAGGTGTTGGCCCATCCCGACCAGGGCGGCGGAATCATCGTCATGCAGAATCGTATTCGAGAGGACACCGCGACGTTCACCATCTCATGGCTGTACATGGACGCCGCCGAACGCGCCAAGGGCGGCATCACCAGCACCGAAGGCGCCGACTTCATCGCACAGTCGGAACAATATGCCGGCAAGCTCCGCGCCAACGCCCAGTCCGACCGCAACATGCTCGAATTGCTCGACGGGCGTATGCAACTCCTGAAGAACAATCTCGACGAGGCGCTCAAGTACCTCAAGCGAGCCAACGCATGGTATGATAGTCGGCCGCCAGGCTCCCCCGAATGGCGGTATACCAAGAGTCTCATGGCCCTGGCCTTCAACCGCAAGCGCGAATGGGGCCTGGAACAGCAGTATCTCGATGAGTATCTGAAACTCTTTCCGCGTCAACCGATGTTTCTGATACGGAAGGGCCGGAACCTGGCCCAGGTGGCGCAGTACGACGCCGCCCTGACAACCGTTGATAGCCTGCTTCACCCCAAGAACGGTGAGGAACGTTACCCGCCCGCCATCGTTCTGGAGGCCAAGAAAGTCGCCGCCATTGCACAGCGTGGCCTGGGCAACATAGATGCATACAAGCAGATCATGGACGAAGTCGCTCGCGAGTCCGGCACGGCTGATGCCGGCATTGCCCTGGCAAACGGGTTCATAGCCATCGGCGACCTCGAAAGAGCCATGGACGAGGTCAACAAGGTCTTGGCCCAGTATCCGGACAACGAAAGCGCCATGTTCTTAGGCGTGATGATCCGCCTGCGGCAGGGGCCCGAACACAAAGAGGAAGCCGCTGCGCTGCTCAAGACCGCCTTGGAGAAATATCCCAAGAGCGCCCAGTTCCAGTTCCTCAATGGGCGGATGAAAAGCTCTCAGACCGATCCGATGAAATTGCAGCTCGACGCCGCGCAGTTTATCACCGATGCTTACGCGAAGAACATTTTTTTGGCGCAGGTTTACATCAGCAATAACGATCGCATCAGTGCGTTGGACGCTTTCTCCAAGGCTGCCGTTGCGTTGGAACAGCTCGGCGTTGATGAATCTCGTGACAAGTTGGCGAGCCTGAACGACCAGGCATTTGCGTTAGCGCTGACGGCGATGTCGGAAGGTCGCCGTCTGTCGGAGAACGCCGATAAAGCCGCGGCCATCGCCGCGACTCCAGCCGACAAGGCCGCCGCTCTGAACGACAAAGCAAAAGCCGACGAACTCGCCAAGAAGGGCCTGGAGCAGGCTCAGCTTTACGTGCAAAAGGCCGACAGGCTGAACCTCGACGGCGTCAACGGCAAGATCTACCAGGGGCGTCTGCTTTTTATTCAGGCCGCCTCACGTCCCCAGGGGCTGGCGCTCCTTGAGCAGGCCGTCGCACAGCAGCCGGATAACACCATTGCCCACACGGTTCTGGGCGGCGCGTATGTTGATGTTGGGCGTTTCGATGACGCGCTCAATGAATTCCAGACCGCCATCAACCAGAAGCCCGACAATCTCTTTGCGCTCATCAGCGCCATTGAGCTGCTGGTCCGCAAGGGCGACATGACCAGCATCGAGCGCGCCAAGAGTTACCTCCGCAGTGCCATGCAATTCTCCCGGAACAATCCGCAGCTTGCGCGATACAACGACCTCATCGGCAACGTCGGCGAAGCCATCCGAACGCGAGAAGCACGTCGCCAGCGCACTCCCGAGGATGACGACAACACCCTTCGTCTGGCCAGTCTCTACGAACGCCGCGCTCGCGATGCGGGCATCCAGACGGCGGGCGGGCAGGCTGATCTTACCAAAGCCGTCGAACTGCTTCGCACGTTGTTTGACAAAAAGAAGGACAATCTCCTCGTGGGCAATTACCTTGCCCGCCTCTACCAGGATTTGAAAAAATACGAAAATGGCAAGGGAATCTACGAAACGCTCCTGACCAACAGCGATCCGCTGCTTCACTACGACACGTTGATCGCCTACGGCGATTATTGTGTCTCCCTTGGCCTGGTTCAAAACGCGCTGTCGCTCTATCGAGAAGCCGCGCTGCAGGAGCCCGCGGGACGAGAAGGCGGCTGGACCCGCATCGCGGATCTGCTCTTTGATCTCGACGACATGGTCGGCGCCGAGACGGTTTACCGCCAATGTCTTGAAAAAAAGCCGGATCTCCGCGTACAGTTGCGACTGGCCAGGGTCTTTATCAACCTGCGGAAATTCGATCTCGCTCAGACGCAGATCGACGAGATTCTCAAGGCCAATCCCAAGAATCTCGACGCCCGCATTCTGGCGGCCTATTCCCTCGTCGTGCAGTCGAAACTCTCCCAGGGCATCAATGCCTTCAACGTGATCCTCAAAGACCAGCCCGACAACTTCGACGCGATGTACTATCGCGCCCTGGCCCAATACGTCAACCGGAGCGACCTCAAGCTGGCCATCGACGACCTGATAACCATTCGCAGCAAGAGCACCGAGCTCCTTCGGGCCGGCAAAGGCATGCTCCTGATCAACAGCCGGCTCCTCCTGGCACGCATTCAGCGTATCAGCGGCAAGTACGCCGAGGCCGCCGATGAGTACCAGGACATCATCAAGAACCTCGCCTTCAATGCCCCGGCCACGCGGATCGAGTACGCTCGCTTCCTGCTGGTGCTCGCCGACGCTTTCTATCGCCTTCGTCCGGAAAATACGGATGCATTCGCCCAGAATATCCGCGTCGTCAGGCCCGTCGAACGGATGATCGAGTTGCTCAAGGATTCGCAGGAGAAACTCCCCGGCCAACCCATATGGTTCGCCTTGCAAGGACAACTCTTGAGTCTCGATCCCACCCAGACCGCCCAGGCTCAGAAATGCTTCGCGGATGCTTTTCAGCTTTCCCAGGCGCCGGAAATCGCAACCCTCTACCTGAACTCGCTGCTGGTCGCCAAGGATTATCAGAAGGTGATCGACATCGCTTCGGTTTTGATTGCCAATCCGCCCAAGGGCGCCTCGCCTTCTGGCGAATACTACATTAAGCGGGGCATCGCCTACGGCAACGCGGGCAAGCCAGGTGAATCGCTCGCCGACTTCCGGCAGGCTCTCTCCATGGCCTCACAAGACATCAACTTGTATATGATCGTCGCGCGGCAAGGTCTTGCCGTGCTCAAGGACGCCATGGCTGCTGAGCTTCAGGCTCGCATCGCGGCTAAACCAGAGGACTATTTCGCCAAGGTTGCCCTTGCGGAATATCTCAAGGACAAGGACCAGACCGCCGAAGCGATCAAGCTGCTCAGTCCGCTTCTTGCACAGGTCAAGTCTCCCAGCGACCGCGATATCGTGCTCCGCACGCTGGCCGCCAGCAAATCTCAGGCAAAAGATTTCATGGGGGCTTCCAAAGACTACCGTGAATTGCTTAAAATCAGTTCCGATGATATCAAAGGCTACCAGGAGGCTCGTTCGGACGACATACAGGCCTTGAACAACTTTGCGTTCATGCTTGCCACCGATCTGAGACGGCCCGAGGAGGCCCTGATCCTTGCTGAAAAGGCGGTGCAAATTCTCAAAAGCGGTGCCATCGACGTGGCTTTCGCCAACAACGGAAACATCTACGATACCTACGGTTGGATCAAGTTCCTCGCCGGCGACATGGAAGGCGCCATCTTCCAGCTCAAACAGGCGATCCAGACCGAAGCGTTTCCAGTTGGCTACCTGCATCTGGGGCTCGCCTTGGCCAAGAACGGCCAGAAACAGGAAGCCATTAAAATGTTCGATACCGGCATTAAATTGGCCAAAGAACGTCGCGATCCGACACTCAAAGACCTTGAGGCGGCGCTCGCAGAGTTGAAAAAATAGGTGGTTTTATCTAATTCTGACTTCGGCTACCGGCCTTTTTGGCCGATAATTAAGTCGTGGTCCTCACATACAGAGGTCTCTTGTTATGAGTCAAACACTCGTTCCGGCTGCTGCTCCGGCTCGCGCTTCTGCCACTGACGCTCCGGATATCATTTTCGTCCTACGCCGCTATCTCTGGCTGCTCATCGCCGGGGCACTCATCGGCACTATCATCGGCGGCGGTTTGTTCCTGTGGCTCCTCAAAACACGACCGCAGTACACCGCTCGTGTGGTCTTCCAAGTCCTGGGACCTCCGCGACCTCCCACCGCCTTCGGCGCCAGCAGTGACCCTACCATCAGCGGCGATGACGTCAACCGCTTTATCAAGCGACAGGTCCAGTACATCGTGGGCGATACCTCCAGCGTTCTCACACGCGCGCTGCAGGTGGAAGAATTCACCAGCAGCCGCTGGTTCCGCGAAAACTCCGAGCAGCCCAAGGATGCCCTCCGCGACGCGATCGACGTGTCGGCGATCCCGCTCTCCGACCTGTTCACGATCGGATTTACCTGTTCTGATCCCCGGGAATCCAAAATTCTCGTGGACGCGCTTGCCTCGATCTACCAAAACAACCTGCGAACCGACAACGCTCTGTTCAACACCTCCCGCATCGAAGGTCTGACCAAGTCGCTGGACAAACAGAGAAGCGTGGTTATGAATAAGGAACAGCAGTTAGCCGACTTCCGCAGGAGCCGCGACTTGGATGCGATGGGGCCACGCCGTGCCCTGCAGGTCAAAGTACTTGATGAATTGAACACGCGGGTCGTCGAGGCGCAGGCGATCGAAACCACCCTCAAGACCAATGTCGAAAACATCAAGAAGCAGGTGGAGGCCGGCACTTTTACGCTCCCCTCGCAAGAAGTCATGGCAATCGAAAACGATCCACAGCTTCGCTCGCTGCTCTCGACAAAACTTGCCCTTGATCAGGAAATCGAAGTCGCCCGGCGTACCACTGGTGTCCTTGCCTCGACGATCCTGAACCTGCAGACCCGCATCAACGTGGTCGCCGGTCAGATTGCCGACCGCCGCGATGAGCTCACCCGCACAGCCACCACACGCGTCCAGGCGGACTCCGAATTGCAGCACAATGCTGCCCTTGCGCGTCTGCAGTGGCTTGATGAAGCCCGCAAGGCGAAGAATGCCGAAATCCAGGACATGGACGTCTGGCTCGTCATGGCCCAGCGCATGATCGATGAAATCGCCGACCAAAAAGTCATTCTCTCCGGCATCCAAAGGAACGTCACCGAGGAAGACCTCAAAAGAAACACCGATGATACCCGTATCAACAAGTTCAGCGGCCCCGCCGTCGTCCCGTCTATCCCCTCGTCGCCCATCTGGTACAAGTGGTGGGTACCCGCCGGTTTCGTCATCGGCCTGGGGCTCTCCTTTGGCGCCGTCTACCTGTTTGAACTGACCAACACCCGCGTTCGCACCCCGATGGATATCACGCGGACGCTCCAGATTCCGCTGCTTGGGTTCGTGCCCGACAAGCAGGACGATTCTGCGCTCACCGGCGATCTTTCCACTTCGATTCGTACCGCGCCCAATTCCATGATTGCCGAATCTTTCCGCCAGATACGCGGGCGGCTCGTCGCACAGGCCGACGGAGTTCCTGTCAAGACTCTTTTGGTTGCCTCCATCGCACCCGGTGGCGGATCGACCACCGTTGCCAGCAACATCGCCAACAGCATGACGCTCAATGAAACTCGCGTGCTGCTGGTCGATGCCAACTTCTACCGGCCAGGTCTGGCTCGCATCTACAAAAACCTGCCCGTGACCGGCTTGGCGGATGTCGTCGCAACCCCCTCGCTCCTCGACTCGGCCATCGTCGAAAGCGATCAAATGCCCGGCCTCTATGTCATGAGCACCGGCAACATCACGAACGGAACCGCCTCCGAACTCCTCGAGAGCCGCGCGTTCCGACAGGTTGTCGATCAGCTCAAGGCCAGTTACGACGTGGTCATCTTCGATGGCGCTCCGCTGAGCCTGGTGTCCGATTCGATTACGCTCGGGAGCCGCGTGGATGGTGTGATCGCGGTCGTTCGTGCCGGCGAAGTCAGTCGCGGCACCGTCGCCCGTGTGCGCGAACAGTTACGTCACGTCAAAGCACGTCTCATGGGCGTCGTCCTCAACGCCGCTCAAATCCAAGGCGCTGGCTACTTCAAGCAGAACTATCGCACCTTCTACGAATACTCCGCCAAGGGCAAACGTTCCAACAATACGCCCACCAGCGTCAACTGATCGGCCCGTTCGGCGTACAACTTTGCCGCAACCATCAGCCCCCGGCTTCGCCGGGGGTTTTTTCCTGACTTCGTCGCTGATTGCGGAATAAATCATAAGTCTTTATTTGACAAGGGTTCCATTTTGCGGCCGGGTGTCCCGTGCGGATAATGGGGGCATGTTTGTTCGCAAAAAAGCATTTGTTC
>Ga0123357_10000088_pt1 | contig 73731 bp, 79 predicted proteins | sample TergutEmb28metaG_FD_89873 | JGI IMG/M metagenome (GOLD analysis project Ga0123357, IMG submission 89873) | Embiratermes neotenicus P4 segment gut microbial communities from Petit-Saut dam, French Guiana - Emb289 P4 | ecosystem: Host-associated > Arthropoda: Insects > Digestive system > Gut ...
AAAAGCTCCATTTGCTTGGCTGGAGTTATAAGTACAGCGGACACCTGATTACTGGCTGTATGATAGTCGTTGTAGAGGAGGCATGACTTTTATCCGGGCTTATTGACGGAACACAGGAAGCCTGTTGTAAATGTAAAAGGGAACACTCAAGCAGTAAAATGCAAGATTATTACCAAAGCTACAACAGGTGGCGGATAAACCCGTAGTAGCGAAGAAAGTTTTGTAATGAAACTGGAGCAAAGGGGTTTAATCATACACTTTTCAACTTAGAAACAACTTATTTATGAGAAGGATTTTTGAGGAGAAAGCACGACCATTACAAAGGTTGTATGATAAGAGCTGTATGAGGGGAGACTTTCAAGTACGGTTCTGTGAGAGGAATGGGGTGGAACTCCCTGTTCCTACTCGACTATGCTGAAAATGAGCATTTAGCGTAGTCTCTGACCAATGTCGTCAACTTAAGGAAAATTGTTTGTCCGTCATTGCGAACTGCGAGGAACGAAGCAGAAAGCAATCCAGCTTACAAACTTTCTGGTTTGCTTCGGGCAAAGCCCTCGCAATGACGAATCGCAGGCTTTGCGCTTAAGTTGACGACATTGGTCTCTGACTACGTGTTAAAAACAAAGCTTTGCTTTGTAACAATGTAAATCAGGAGCTTTACTTTTAACACGACAAGGCAGAGCTTTTGCCGAGCGCAATGCACGAAAAGACTACGGATAACGGAGTAAATAAAAAACGACATCGAATAAAAAAGATGTTAATTGTAATTGCTTAAGTGTATTATAGAAGTTTAGTAGTATGTAAAAAATAAGTTGGTAATTTACATCACATATCGTACCCAAACGTCCCGCAGGGACATAACTTTATTAACCGTAGGTGTAACCTGCGGAGAAACAGCGCCTCACACTCTCGTAGCCTCGCAGAGGCGGTACTTTCATCTCGCAAATGTATCGTCCTTGCAGGACTTTGAGAAAGAGCGTAGCATATTCTGCCCGCAGGTTACGCCTACGGTTAATAAAGTTATGTCCCTGCGGGACGTTTAGGTACAATAATGTGTATTCGAGTGCATCGAATTATGTTAATGGCAGTGGCGTATTGAATGTAGAGTTAATGATCAGCGATGGAAAACGTATTAAATAAAGATAAATAGTTAAAAACTACGACTTTATGCGAGAAAGAATATGATTCAATTTCTGAAAATCTTTTTATTCAAAGTTATACAGACAAACAATCCAATTATGCCTATGTTATGTCTTATCTTCTTGACAAGTATCAAACGGGATTAACGATTTCCACTTCAAAAAGATCGGATAGTTCAAATTCTTTTAAGGAATTGAAAACTACAAATAATAATAATTCATATAATCCAACAATATGTCCATAGTCATGAAAAAAATAATTATATTATCATTGTTCATCGCGATAGCCGCGATCGTAAAATCTCAAGACAGTCTGTCTTATAAACCCTTATCAGAGTTTAAAAATGATACTGTTTTTAAAAATGATACCGTTTCGTATTTATTATATAATTTCGGAACTCGGTCGGATTTCTATAAAGGAAAAACAATTGAAGAGGTATTGAAAGACCTCCAACTACCTGTTTTATTTTATAGAATTAATTTAACATTTAAGCCTATTTTTGGATATTCGCTACTTTTATTCATTAATATGGATACAGAATATACAAATGGAAGCAGTTATTATGTACGTATAGTCAGTGACACAGATTATTCGAAATATGCTACTCCTTTTAAAGTGGAGTGTTGGTCTGAAAAGATTTATGAATCTTTAAAGTCTATAAAAGTAAAAGAAATTGGTGTATCTGTACCAAGTAATAGCGAATATTATAAAGAAAAGCAAAGGAAAGCGGACGAAGAATGGGAAAAAAAAGAGGAAAAATTTAGGCAAAATTTTGATAGTACATTAAGAAATACTCCTGTATTTCATAAATGGGATCCGAGTATGTTTGAAAAAAAATAACTCTTGTCGGGTTGAGTCCGGCAGGGCAGCAAAAGTTCTGCCGGGCGATAGCCGTTTTTTAGCAAATGTTGCTAAATTTGGAGCGCATTTGATTGGTAAAATGAAAACAGAAAAATTAGTATTATTAATTATCTTCTTGCTATTTAGTGTAGCAGAAGTTTCGGCTCAAACGTATTATTATACGCAAAATAAAACCTTGTCGGGACAAGACGTAAACTCATCAAATACTTATACATATCAATGCATTGTTGACAACAGCACCAGTATGGTGCGTCTTTACAATGCGGCCAATCAGAAAACAAATGCCGAGCAAACATTCAAAAACGGATCGCCTTTGACTCAAAGTTTTCTATTAGGAGAGGAAAAATTGTTTGAGAAGGACAATTGGACATGGAATAAATGTCAGTCAATTGTAAACAATGCTTTTTCTGCGGATGAAAAGCAAAGAGTAAAAGGGAATGAATTTGTAATAGAAATGATTATTGATTCCGATACCGGAAAGGTAACAGAAGTTGAATTTAATTTTTTGCATTATTTAGGATTTGGCACTATTCCTTTGTCTGTTTATCGCAAAATTGAATTAGAGCTAAAAAGCAATGTTTGGTTTACAGTGACCGACGTAGGCAAAAGCCTCAATTTTGTGTCAAGGGGTTGGAGTCAGGAAGTAAAATAAATGTTTGATCGTCTGGCAGGACAGCAAAAGTTCTGCCGGACGATAATTGCCCTTTAGCAGATGTTGCTAAATTTGGAGCGCATTTGAATTGATGATAACTATCGATTTTTGTCGAGTTCGGTCGACCGAACTCGACAAAAATCGACTTCCCATTTCATCATTGACATGACAATAGATTACACGAAAAATAAAAAAAGGCAGTAGATTTTTATTTATCTTTGCAAGGCGTTTTGAATTTGAACAAATCACCTCATTTTCACCTAATTTAACAACAAAACCACCTCAGTAGCAGGTGAAAATGAGGCAAATAGCCTAAAACCTCATTACATCATTTTAACATAAATAATGATGTAATGAGGTTAGGATTTTGTATTGTAAATCATTACTACTGAGGTGGTTTTGTTATTGAATTAGGTAAAAATGAAGTTTCAGTTTTATTGCATTATTATCATTTTATTGTTGAGCATATTTTTTATTAATAATATACATGCTCAAAATGAGTTGCCTTACAAAAGCCTGTTCGATTTTCAAAATGATACGACAGTATTTATTAATTACAATTTTATCGATAGGGCGGAACAATATGTAGGGAAAACATTGGAGTTTATCGTTCGTGATTTACAAATACCTGTTAAGTATATATTTATGAATATTGGTGGTGAGGCGACTATTGTTGTTGTTGGTTTATATTTGGGCTTTTATTCCAGAGAGGAAGTTAATGGGTTATGTAACAGCACAATAAATAAACCATATTGTATTGATGTTAATTGGGAAGAAAAAGTTCCGATAGAAGATTTTATAAGTTTAGTAAGATCGGGAGACTACAATAAGATGATAAATAAATATAAAGATTTTCGAATCACTAAAATTGGTGTTGGGTATCCTCCCAAAAGTGAACATGAGAAGAACAGGTAAACCCTGGCTTTAAGCTGTGTTGATGAGAGATTATCTTTACAGGGCGCTTTGTTGTGGAGCGTCCTGTAAGGTTTTTAGTTTTTATTATTTTATGGAAAAGATTATTATTACTATGCTATTAGGCATGTTTTTTATTAATTTGCACGCTCAAAATGTATTGCCATACAAAAGCCTGTCTGATTTTCAAAATGATACAACGGCATTTATCAATTACAATTTTATCGACAGGGCAGAACAATATAAAGGTAAAACCTTGGAACTTATTGTTCGTGATTTACAAATACCGATTGAGAAAGCAACTATTGATGGTTTCTATCGTATAATAGATGGCTTATTTTTATGCCTTTATGAGGATAGGGAAGTTAATAGATTGCGAGAAAACAAAATAAATAAGCCGCATACAATTTTGGTTAAATGGAAAGAAAGCATTCCGGATAACAAGGTTATTATGACAACAAGTGAAATGATAAATTATTATAAAGATTTTCAAATAGATAAAATAGAGGTCATATATCCTTTGGGAAGTGAGCATCAAATAAGTACTCGTAAACCTGCAAAAAAGTATAATGGTGAGATAATTGAGCCCTGGCATTCTTCGAAAGCAAAGCCAGATCCTGATTAGAATCCACTTGATGGGTGTAGGTGTGCTGAAAATGAGCGTTTAGCGCTCGGCATAGTCAGAGACCATAGCCGTCAGGTTAAGCGTAAATAGCTCTGAAAGAGCGGTTATCAATAGCGATGGGCAACGCCCATTGAAAGAGGAATGAATGACACCCTAAGCGCTGAAAGCGCGTAATCAAGATGTCGCCCTTTCAGGGCTTGGGCTACCACTCGTTTCCACATTGTAGGGCGATGCCCTACGCTATTGATTTATAAGGCTTTCAGCCTTAACCTGACGGCTATAGTCTCTGACTATGTCGTGCTAAAAACAAAGCTTTGCTTTGTAACAATGTAAATCAGGAGCTTTACTTTTAACACGACAAAAGCAGAACTTTTGCCGAGCGCAATGCACGGATAGACTACGGATAGCGGGGATATACTATAGAAGTTTAATTTTTAAAATTGTGATAATATGAATAAGATTTTTTTATTGATGTTATTGTTGTTCTGCATTAATGTATATGGACAACTTGATTTTTCAGGTGATTGGTATTGGACAGAAAATGATGATGACAATACTTTTAACATTACCCTTACTAAAGTCAATGATTCGTTTTATAAAGGAACTCACTGTGGAGTATTTGCCGGCGGAATGAAAATGGATTGTGTTGATGGCGATGAACCATCTTTATCGGCTACACTTCAGGGAGATTCGTTGATTGTTACATTCACGAGTCAATTTTGTTTAAAGAAAGGGAAAGCCGTAATTAAATTTTCCAACGATTCTATTATCTGGAAGATAATTAAAGAACCAGATGGAGAATATTATCTTCCTGATGAAGCAATTCTACGGAAATAACATAACAGGCAATTTACAGGGCGCTTTGTTGTGAAGCGTCCTGTAAGATTTTTAATTTTTAATCAATCTAAGATTTCGCTTTTTCTTTTTAAGAAAATTTTCTATACATTTGTTCCCTAAACTAAAAAATTAAGACCATGAGTGAGGAAACAACGACTTCCTGTAGCGCCGTTCATCACGGGAGAAATATCAGGCGTTTGCGTGAAATGTTGGGCGTAAAGCAAGAAGCTATTGCCATTGAACTCAATATAACACAACAGGCCATGTCGAAATTGGAGCGGAAAGAACAGATTGAAGATGAAATCTTAGAGAAGGTTGCGAAAGTGTTGAAAGTGCCTGTTGAATCAATTAAGAACTTTAATGATGAGTTTGCCATCAATGTGATTGCAAACACGTTTAATGATACATTTAATGAAAATTCTTCTTTTATTGCTTACAAGCCAACATTTAATCCCATTGATAAGGTCATTGAGCTTTACGAACGCATGTTAAAATCAGAACAAGAGAAAGTCGCTCTACTTGAAAAAATGCTGGAGGGAAAGATCTCTGATAAAAAAATAGTCACATGAGAAATATTTTATTTTTGTTATTGATAGCATCTCCCTTGTATGCCCAGGTCGAAAGCGAATGGTCGAAAACAGATGACAATAAGTGTGTATTCTCTATACGGAATGATGAACCTTGTCCGTACACCTATTATGTGAAATTCAATAATAAAGGCAGCTTTGACTCTTCCGTTCGTTTGCCTTATTTAACTGCAGTGAAAAAATATGGGGATTCATCTTTTTATATAACTTGTATAAAAGGTATAACACCTGATTTGGCATATACTTATAATTGTTTTATGGGCGACTGTAATGCTAAACCGGTATTTGATTATCCGTATTTACTTCCCATATCACAAAATAAAGAAACAGAAATCGGATTATTGGATAACTTTTCTGAAAAACATAATATGAAACGCAACATGAAAACAAAAGATTGGTATGCCATACAATTTAAAACCAATAAAGGGGATACTATTTATGCTGTTCGTCGTGGTGTTGTTTGTGACGTTAAAGATGATGCGGAATTGGAATACAATGATTATTCTATGTCAACTAAAGATAATCAGATAACCATTTGCCATCAAGATAATACATTTGCTCGATATTCAGTGTTAAGTGAGGTATTAGTAAAAAAAGGACAGGAAGTTGAGGCCGGAGAACCGATAGCCATAACAGGAGGCGAAAAGTATGCCTCCGGATATCAGGTTCGCCTTTCAATTTCGTATTTGTATAAAATAGATAATCCGGAAAAAGAAGATGATTTGCCGGTAGGTTCGGCTTATGTAACTCCACGCTTTTATCTTAGTTCGGGAGAAGTAAAACCATTGGAACTAAAAGAAGTCTATATTTCTACGCACCCGCAAGAAATTATTACGAAGGAAATGAGTAAGAAAGAGTTAAAAAAGTATCTGAATAGATAAACTATGTGTTGTTTTGTAAATTATATACATAGAGAATACTAATTTAGAGTTAAGATTATTTCGCTATATTATATCGTCTTCTTTTCGTGTTTTTATAGATAATTTTTATTTTACTAATGATGGGACAATCCTGAAGGATTGATATCGAAGCAGTCTATACATAATTGTACATTCGATAAAAATAAGAAAAACTTTGCAAGTCGCAAAGTTTTTCTTATTTTTGCGCCAATTATTAATCAAGACTTATGAAAATTTGGGATAAAGATTTATTGGATAAGTACTCAATTAAACATGCCAATGCAAGGAATTCTTTGCAACGTTGGATTGATTTTGTGGAAAAAGCGGAATGGGAATCACATAATGAACTTAAATTGGATTTTCCTTCTGCCGATTATGTTGGCAACAATAGATATGTATTCAATATTCAAGGAAATAATTACCGGTTAGTTACAGTTGTTGTTTTTATTACAGGCATGTTAAAAATTCGTTTTATAGGCTCTCATGCAGAATATGATAAAATAAACTGTAAAACCATTTAACTGTAAAAATATTATGATTAAAAAATTTGAAGATATTACCGTTATTGATAATCGGGAACTTTATGATAAAGTTTCAGCTTATGGAGATGCTTTAATTGATGAAGCTACTGCCAATGGCTCATTAGACGAACAAGGTGCAGATAATGAATATACGCGTGAAATAGGGCGGGTAGGCAACATGTGTGCAGATTATGAAAGTATATATATGACATTCAAATGTTTGAAATTCAAATCGCCATTAGTTATAGGCATTCAAAAAGAATTGGCAACCCGGTCGCTCAAACAACGCGAAGCAGCCGAATTGCTAAACATAAAAGAATCTACTTTCAGCCAGATAATTCGTGGGAAGCGTCCGGTTTCCATGCAAATGGCAAAACGCTTGTATAAAGTGTTTAATATCGACCCTAAATTATTGTTGGAATATTCTTAATTTGTGGTCTGTATCATTCCTTGGATTGAGCAAATAACCAACTGAAAAAATCTTTTTCGCGGAAAGCATAATCCCAACTGTTATGTTCTACAGCCGGATATTCAATGTATTCCACTTCTCCGCCGGCTTTTTCTAACGTTTTGTAAGCTTGGCGGGAATTTTCTGCCGACACTACAGGGTCAGCGTCGCCGTGGAAAATTCTTACCTTGACTTTCCCGGCAGCATTACTCAATGTTGAAATATCCGCCCAACCGCAAACAGGAATTGCTGCAGCAAATATTTCCGGAAAATTTTCAATCATATAAAATGTGCCTCTTCCACCCATGGAAAGTCCCATAATATAAATCCTTTTTAAGTCGACATTGTTACCGGAAAGAAAACTGTCCAACAATTCTTTGACCGCTTTCCCAGCTTCAGTTTCCGCCGGGGCGTTGATCCCTCCTGCCCACCAGAGGTCTTGAGGACATTGCGGAAAAATAGCAATACATGGATATTTAGTCCGGTTTACGGGATTGGTAAACATAGCGCCTCCGTGTTTTAATTGGACGTTATTGTCGGTGCCTCTTTCTCCTGCCCCGTGTAAAAACAGTACTAAAGGATATTTTTTCGAAACGTCAAAATTTTCAGGATACAATACTCTGTACGGTAGTTTTAGTCCCGATGAAGAGGTAAATTCTTCTGCCTGAAAGTCGGCATAAATAGCGTCTTGTTGTGCCCTGATGATACCGATAGTAAGGAATAATGCTGTTGCGAGACAGCTAAATGTTTTTTTATTCATAATACAAAAATTACGTTAATAATTCTTTCGTTTTCTCCAATGCTTCATTGATATTACTGCAAATATTATCTTTCCCTATTTTGTCGGCAAACCCCGATTTGTTCAGCATTTTTTTGACATGGTCATTTACTCCCGATAAAACCAATTGAATGCCTTCTTTGTTTGAAAGACGATACAAACTTTCCAAGTTATGCAACCCTGTCGAATCCATAAAAGGAACTTTACGCATACGGATAATACGTACCTTGGGTTTTTCTCCTCCGATTTGCTTCATGCTTTCGTCGAATTTATTGGCTATGCCGAAAAAGAACGGGCCATCGATTTCATATACTTCCACTTTATCGGGTAAAACCAATTTGTCGTTGTCTACCGTTTTTTCCGCATCTGTTTTCATATCCAGCTCATCTTTTATCACCGATATTCGGGAAGTTTCGGCAACACGTTTCATAAACAGCAACATGGCTATCAATAATCCTATTTCAATGGCGACTGTTAAGTCGAGAAGGACTGTTAAGAAGAAAGTTATTAATAAAACCAGCACATCTGATTTTGGATTTTTCAGGATAGAGCGGAAAGTGCGCCATTCGCTCATATTATAAGATACAATAACCAAAATTCCTGCCAGGCAAGCCATCGGGATAAGGTTGGTTAATGGTATCAGAAATAATAAAATGAAAAGCAATACGATAGCATGAACAATGCCGGCTACCGGACTTCTTCCTCCGTTGTTGATGTTTGTCATCGTGCGGGCAATGGCTCCTGTTGCAGGGATACCTCCGAAAATCGGAGTTATCATATTGGCTACTCCTTGTGCTATTAATTCTGTATTTGAATTATGCCTGTCTCCGGTTACACCGTCTGCAACTGTTGCCGAAAGCAATGATTCTATGGCTCCCAACATGGCTATGGTGAATGCGGCGGGAAATAACAGATTGATCGTTTCCAAATTGATAGGAATAATTGCAGGCTGTGGTAATGAAGCATTGATTTGAAAGCGGTCGCCGATAGTTTCTATGCCGGTTATTCCCCAATAATTTTTCATCATGTAGACGACAATTGTCATGATGATAATGGCAATCAATGATCCCGGAATTTTTTTGATAAATTTGGGCGAATATATAATAATGAGGATGCTTAGAATTCCTATGATTGTCGACCGGATATTGATGGTGGAAATTGCTTTGCCGTATTCTATCCATTTCAAAATAAAATCGGCAGGAACACTGCCCATCGTTAATCCGAATAAATCTTTCATTTGGGTGGTGAAAATGGTTAATGCAATTCCACTGGTGAATCCGACAATGATAGGGTAGGGCATGAATTTGATAATTGTTCCTAACTTAAGTATGCCCATCAAAATCAGCATGGCGCCGGCAATTACGGTTGCGATGGCTAATCCTTGAATACCGAATTGTTGGATAATTCCATAAACAATAACAATAAAAGCTCCGGTTGGACCGCCAATTTGTACGGAACTGCCTCCAAGAAAGGAAATAATAAAACCTGCAATAATTGCCGTGATTAATCCTTCTTTCGGGCTCACGCCTGAAGCTATTCCGAATGCAATGGCAAGCGGAAGGGCTACAATGCCCACGATAATACCTGCCATCAGGTCGGAGATAAATTTTTCTTTAGAATAATTTTTTAAGGAAGTAAATAACTTCGGCTTGAAATCGAGGCTCAATATTGTTTTTGAAAGATTCATTTTGCATATAATTTAGGTACGACCGTGCACCTTTTAATAAATAGCTGCAAAGATAAAAAAATGTCATAAAAAAAATAAAGCAGAAATTGGAATATTCATTATATTTGCAAGGATTATTCGATAATATTACTTACGAAATCTTTGTATATGACATAAACAAAAAATAGCGCTAACAAGCGCAAAATAAGATATATAAAATAGAATAATGATTAAAATGGAACAAATCAATAAATATGAAGAATGGTATTTTCAATCCGATTACGATTTGGAAACAGCAGGGTATATGCTGCAATCGAAACGGGATATTTATTGTATTTTTATGTGTCATTTGTCTTTGGAAAAGGCGTTGAAAGGATTGTATTGCAAGCGGACAAATGAAATTCCGCCAAAACTGCACAATCTGCTCTATTTTGTAAACAAATTAGACCTTGTTCCGGCAGAGCATGATTTGTTGTTTATAGATACAATTAACAATTTGTTCATAGTAACGCGCTATCCGGAAGATTTAAGAAAAATGATAACGACTTTTTCAACAGAACAAGTATCAGAAATTTTACAACAAACAAAATTGGTACAACAATGGATAAAACAACAATAAATCAAGTGGTTTCATATCTACACAAATCTCTTGCAGCTAATGGGCTGAAAGATAATCGTATTGCCTTGTTTGGTTCAGCGTTAAATGGCAATATGCACCCGGATAGCGATATAGATATGATAGTTGTATCTAAAAGTTTTGAAAATAAGAATATTTTTGAACGAATAAATATGACTTCAAAGTCACGATTAGATGTACAGCGCAAATACGTTATTCCAATGGATATTCTATTGAAAACTCCCGAAGAATACGAATATTCAAAAACAGCATATTTTAACTCGGAATTTGTTTCATAAAATAATTTGTCTATCAATTAACATCCCGTGCGCTGTCTCACACGGCTATAAACGCTTGAACGCTAACGCGCTCAATGAGGCTACAAGGCAAGCAACCGTCTTATTTTTTCTCCGAAAAAAGAATATCCAACCGCCCGACATAAACTCCGTCTTTCCCCATTTGCGTAATGACGACTTCTCTTCCGTCCAGATTATTTTTTCTTACCGGATCCGGTAGAAAAGTATGGGAATGGCCGCCGATAATTATATCTATGTTACGAGTGTTTTGAGCTAATTCTATATCTCCGAATTTGGTTGGTTGATTTTCATAATATCCTAAATGGGAAAGACAAATCACCATATCACATTTCTTTTTTCCTTTCAAAAAGGCTGCGGTGGCGTTTGCGGTGGTAACCGGATCCAAAAATTTCATTCCTGCATAATTGTTCTTGGCAATAAGACCTTCGGGATCGACGCCAATGCCGATAATCCCTATTTTAAGCCCTTTTTTCTTAACAACCAAGTATTCTCTTGTTTTACCCTTTAAAAATGTCCCAGAGAAGCTGTAATTGGTCGCAATGAATGGAAATCCTGTCCATTTGATCAGATCGTTTACACCCTTTAAGCCTAAATCGAATTCGTGGTTCCCCAGGCAAGAGGCATCATATCCGATAAAATTCATCATATCCATATCTGCTTTCCCGAAAAACAAATTGTAATAGGGAGCGCCTTGTACAATATCGCCGGCTTGCAGTACCAACACATTAGGGTTTTCCTTGCGAATTTGCTCTATGTATGCATCCCGTCTTATTATTCCGCCTTCGTCGGCATTCTTACTTGCCGTTTCGGGAATAGGATCCAGCCGGCTGTGGGTATCGTTTGTATACAAGATCACTAATTTTTTAGTTTCCTGAGCTTGAAGAATGCTAATAAATAGCGACAAAAGCAATACAAGAATTCGTATATTCATAACTTCAAATTTTTACCCCTAAATCCCCTAAAGGAGACTTTGGCGCAGTTGTGCTATCATTTTTATATAAATAAAAGCTTCGTTTTCATAAATTGAATTTCGGTCTATCACTCTTCAAAGTCCCCTTTAGGGATTTAGGGGTTATAAATCAGCCGTTCTTCTTTAGCTGAAAAATCAACTTTTTCTCCGCGAGCGGTGCATTGTTTAACATAATCGATCATCATGTCCCGGAGTAAAACGCCTGAAAGATAAACCGAAGAGGCTTTTTTCAATCCTTCCATGCCGTCGTTTCCTTCTGCCAGATAATCCAGCGTGATAATTTTATAGCTTTTGTTATTATCTATTTTTTCTCCATTAATTAAAACGGATATAACTTTCTTGTCCTGGATAATCAGTTGGACGTTTGAAGAAAATCCCTGCGGCTTGGTTTGAGCAAATTGTTCGAAAATTTCAGACAGGTATTCTCCTTTCAAGTCTACATAAACCAGCGCATTATCGAATGAGTAGATTTCGAAAATGCTGCCGATCGTAATTATGCCTTTATTCAGGGCGGCGCGATGTCCTTCTACATTCATGAATGCTAAATCCACTCCTCCTGTGGTATTGCTGTCTCCGAATTGTTTCATGACGTCGGAAGTGAGAAAAGTCAATTCATATCCCGGAGCTTCTTTTGTTAAGGTGCGGGAGGCCTCTCCAATTACTACCGACATTTGTTTGTCTAACTCGATTTTATATTTATTCAGCAGGTCAACCATTTGAGGATTGGCATATTTATCAAAAGAGCTGTCGATTATAACGGAACTTCCTTTGATGGATTGAATTTGGTATGTTTTTGCGGCGCAAGAACTCAATAGCGCCACAAAAACAAAACCGAAGCAAAGATTTTTAATGCTTGATGTTATACTCTTCATTTTTTACGTGTTTGTATTTGAATATAATGGCAAACAATATCGCAACAACAAGTGAATAAACAGCAAAAATAAACCAAATATTCAAGAAAACAGGGTTTTCAAAACTGCCGATATTCCAAATTTTAATATCGCCCGATTCAAACCATTTTGCAATTACAAAGCCGGCAATAATATTACCCAGAACAGCCCCGATGCCGTTTGTCATGAGCATAAAAAGACCTTGTGCCGATGATTGAGTTTTAATATCCGTATTTTTTTCGACGAACAAGGCTCCTGAAATATTGAAAAAATCGAATGCCATTCCATAAATAATGCAAGAAAGAACAATTAAGCCAAAGCCCAAAATCGAATTAACGCTTAGTCCAAACAAGCCAAACCGCAATACCCATGCTAACATACTGATTAGCATAACTCTTTTTATGCCGAATCTTTTCATAAAAAATGGAATTGCCAAAATAAACAATGTTTCACTTATTTGTGAGATTGAAAGAATCATGGTTGAAAAGTCGAATACAAGCGTACCTTTGGGGAATATGTGATCATCTTGCAGAAAAGCATCTCCGTAGGCATTGGTCAGTTGTAGCGCGCCACCAAGCAATAGACTGAAAATAAAGAAAACGGCCATTTTTTTCTGTTTAAATAAAACAAAAGCTTGTAGTCCTAACTTTTCAACCCACGACTTGTTTTGAGGTGTCGTTTCCTGCTCATTCTCAATGTTTGGCAACAAAATAAATGAATAAATTCCTAAGCAAAAAGCGCCGATTGCAGAAATAATAAACGAAACCTTTATGCTGTAACCAAATCCCCAGTCTTTTGTGAAAAAGTTTGTAACCCACATCGCAGCAATGAAACCTATCGTTCCCCATACTCTTATCGGCGGAAAATATATTGTAGGATCTTTGCCCTCAGATTTCAAAATGTTGAACCCGACAGAATTGTTGAGGCCGATTGTCGGCATATAAAAACACATTGCTACAAGTAATACCCAAAAAAACGGCATTGGGGCATCTATCAACGGGAGGAAACACATTGTAAGTCCAAATAACAGATGCAAGATAGCATAAACATAATTTGCTTTCCATTTGTCTGCGATAATTCCAAACAAGGTAGGCATAATCAGTGAGGCAAAGCCCATGGTAGAAAATACCAAGCCAAATTCGGCTCCATCCCAATTTTTTTCTTTAAATCCGTATGATGCTAAAGTCATCATCCATGCTCCCCAAACAAAAAATTGGAGAAAGTTCATTACCGAAAGGCGTAATTTAATGTTTTTCATATAATCCTGTTTTTTAGATTGCTTCGTTCCTCGCAATGACGCATTGAGCAAGTGCAGCGCGTCATTGCGAGGAACGAAGCAATCTATGTAATTATTTATTTAACTAAAATCTTTTTTGTTGTTCCATTGATATTGATCAAATAGATGCCGGGCTGAGTAGTTGTATAATTTTGCCAAACACCTGTACAAATATCTGTATAAATCAATCTTCCAAGAATGTTATAAAGATATACTTTTGTGCCGGGTTGATAAGCGCGGAATACAATTTCGCCATTGTCTACGTATAAGTCGGGGAAATCTGCTCCAACCGGAATAATAGAGGCCGTTTCGGAACAAATACCGAGTAATGAAACGGCAATACTGCCGGCGATTCCGCCATCGTATATAACAAATCCTGCTTCATGCTCTCCGGTTTCTGTTGGAGTATATGTTATTGGAAGGTCGTATCCTGTTTCGGAGTTTGCCAATTGAGAAGGAATCGTTGTCGCAGGGAGTTTAAAAGACGAGGCATTTGCACCATATACGCTAATTGACAAATTTCCCTTCAGGTTTTCTCCTTTTATTTGGATGGTGCGAACGGAATTTGTTCCCGGTTTAATTTCTCCGAAATGAATAATAGTTCCTTGAGCAGGAGTAACCAAAACGGGATCTTTTGCAATGAGATTTTCCGGAACTTTAAATGCGTAATCGACAGAATCGCCCCAAATGTATTCGGTCAATTGAGGAAAATCGATAAAAGGATTCCTGTTCCCTTGGAATATGTATGTCCACTCATTGCGATCGGTTTCTTTTTGGCTTACTTTATCATTCCGCGTCCATTTGAGCAGCATTTCTTTCGACCAGTTCTGAAAAACAGGATAAGTTTCGTTTCTAAGCATTTGCAGGGCTTCGCTGCGCCATTGCAGCGCATAATTTTCATAGCATGTTACGATGTACATGTATGCGCGTGCGAAATCTCCTTTATATTCATCAGACGGTTCGAAGCAAATAGTACTTGGAGCCCCCTGATAAACATTAGGGCCGACTTTAGACACTCCATTGTTAAAAGAAACGGATTTTCCCGTTTCTCCAAGCACATAATTTGACTTGGCATCATTGGCATTGGCATCAGATGGATTTAAGTGGTTCAAATCGGAATAAGCGTCATATTGATCGACTTGGCCCGACACCGCCCACCAGCTTTTAGGAAAAGAGTGCTCCCTGTTCATTCCCGAAACGCCATAATCGTTAGAGTTAAAATATCTGATAATATTGGAATACATATCCCATACCGACCCATCCGGCCGGGCATCCATTCTTTTCCAATAATACCACATACTGTTATAACTTAGAACCGTATGTTCAACCAAGATTCGAGATAAAGCCGTTTTTAAGGCGCTATTTTTCTTTCCATTGATCGAATTATAATATCCTTGGGGAATCTCTGCATAAATGCTGCTACAAAGGATAATGAGGACTAAGCTGAATATTGATTTTTTTATCGTCATTTTTTACTTGATAATTACTTTCTTAGTCTTATTATTAATGCGTACAATATAAATTCCCGGTTCATTACATCGATATTCCGTCCATTCACCCGATCCACGGCTCGAATACAAGAGATTTCCGTATACATTGTAGATTTGAACCGGCGACTTATTCACGTCATAAGTACGAAACCATATCGATTGTTCTGAAACATAAATATCAGGAGATAAGCTACCTATCGGCACTGATAAGTTTGGATTTTCAGTACAGACTCCATTCAACGTTACAGTTACGTTTTCACTTCCATCTAACCCGCCTCCATATATCAAGATTCCGGCCGTGTGTTCGCCTATTTCTGTCGGGGTATATTTTATTTCAAGTGGAAATCCATCTTCAGTATTGACTAATTCTGCGGGAATTGAAGTTGCAGACAATTGGAAATATTTTGCAAACGGGTTTCCCAAATCGACGTCGTATAACCAAAGCGTGAGAGAATTTATCATTTTTATCCCCCTGATATTCAGCGTCATCGTTAATTCTTCTCCGGGTTTTACTTCTCCAAAATATAAGTTTGTTCCTTGGGTAGGACTGACCAATACGGCATCAATAGCAATATCGCTGTCGGGAACCTGGAAACGATGGTCGATAGAGTCTCCCCAAATGTATTCTGCTAATTGAGGAAAATCGATAAATGGATTCCTGTTGTTTTGGAATTTGAATACCGCTTCGTTCCTGTCTAATTCTTTTTGACTGACCGGATCGTTTCTGCTCCATTCGAGCAACATTTCTTTCGACCACTCCTGAAACATGGGATAAGTTTCACCTAAAGTGAGCATATTCAAAGATTCTGCACGCCATTGATTTGCATAGTCTTCATAACAAGTAACCATATACATATAGGTTCTTGCAAAATCTCCTTTATATTCGTCGGCCGGTTCAAAACATTTTACTGAGGGCGAACCTGTGTAATCAAAAACGTTTGTACCTATTTTACTGACTCCATTATCGAAATTGATAGTTCCTCCGACCACGCCTAATATGTTATTGGATTTAGAGTTGTTGGCTTTTGCTTCTGCCGGGTAAAGGTGATTTAAATCGCTGTAGGCTGCATATTTAGGTGCATCGTCTGATGTTCCCCACCAGCTTTTAGGGAATGAATGTTCCCTGTTGATGCCATCAATGGCTTTATCTCCGTTGAAATAAAAAGTCTGGTCGGAATACATTTCCCAAACAGTTCCATCCGGATGCACATCTGTGGCGTTGAAATATTTCCATAAATTATTATAGTTTAATCTCGTGTGATTCATCAAGATATTATGAAGACCTGTTTTCAACGCCTGGTCTGTTTTTCCGTTTACAGAATCATAGTATCCTCTCGGGACAGCTGCATATAGCGAAGTAAATGCTACGGCAAATCCTATCAATAATAATATCCGGTGATTAAAATTCTTTTTCATTTGTTGTTCAAAATTTTATAAGTCCATGAATTACCCTTATAATCGTTTATACATACGATATAGAATCGTTCTTGTTTTAGAGGGATGTTATGTGTGCCGGAGGTCGATTGTTCTTTTATAATCAGTTGTCCGCAAGCATTATACAGTTGAATAAAGGCTCCTTCGGAAGAGATGTTGATGTATAACGTACCATCTGCCACATATAAAACCGGAGGCATAATTTTTGTGTCTTCTAATTGAGTTGGAGGCGCTGTGGGGTCGAATGTGTATGTGATAGAATCGCCCCAAATGTATTCTGCTAATTGAGGAAAATCGATAAATGGATTACGATTATCCTGAAGTTCATAAACAACATTGTTACGGTCGATTTCTTTTTGGCTGACTTCATCGTTGCGGCTCCATTTCAATAAAAGATTGATAGCCCATGATTGGAACGAAGGGTATTTGGTAGCATTTAGCATTTGCATGGCGTCGCTGCTTGTCCATGCCGGAACTTCATCCTCGTAACAAGTTACCATGTAGAAATAAGTCCGGGCGAAATCGCCTTTGTATTCATCGGCGGGTTCAAACACTTTGCCGGTGTATCCTGGAAATGTAGAAGCGCCCAACTTCCCTGATCCATATTGTGTACCGTTTGTTTCTCCAAAAGGGTAATTATCGCGGTAGTTATTAACTTTTCCGTCGGTAGGATACATGTGAAATAAGTCGGTGTACATGGGCGGCACATCACCGTTGAACCAGCTTTTCGGCATGGAATGTTCCCGATTGTAACAATCACAAATGTTCTGATAGTTACCGCATTGGTTTATAACAAATGTAAAATCACAGTCGGAATACATGTCCCAAACTTTTCCGTCTGCTCTTTTATCTGTTACTTGAAAATCACTCCATAAGTCGGCATAAGAACGTGGATCATGAGGTCGTATAATTTCTTTCATAGCGGTTTTCAGCGCCTCTTTCTTTGTTCCGAAAGCGCTCTTGTAATAATTTGCAGGTGGTTGTGCCGTTAACAAGGTACAAACAAGAGCAAGAATAGCGAGTAACTGTAATTTCTTTTTCATCTTGGTAACATTTTTATAATTATCCGGAGAGATTCAATAATTCCGTTATAAGGAAAGTGAATTTTTCGTCCGTGATTAAACTTTAGGTAGTGACAAAGGTAATGAAAAAAAGAATAAATTAAGTTGCGATTGAATCAGAATTGTTCGATGGCTGTTTTTATTGTTAATTTTATGTTTTCCCATTCAACCGGAACAAACATTTTTGGCATGAGTTCTTCTTCTGCATCTTCGAAATAAGATAAACTTCTCATCACATTGAAAGGTGAACCTTTTGTATATTTCATTTCGTAAAATTTCAGCATTTGCTTTAAAGAAAAATGTTGTAAAAGGAAATAAATATCAATAAAGTCTTTTTTTGCGCCCCTATTAGTAATAGCTTCCAATTTCATCGGAACAATATCTTTTAAGCTTGCTAATCTGATATTTTCTGTTTCTAAAGCAGGTTCAATCCATTTGTATGGATAATTAACAATATCAACTTTTACTCCGTTTATGTTAAATACATGAATTCTTGGCGTGATATGTCGCGAATAAACATCAAATCCGCGCTTTATCAACTCATCATAAATCTCATTATGAGTAGCTGTAATATCTCCAAAAAGATCTAAATCAATAGAGTGTCGATGCCCTAATTGTAGAGCCAATGAGGTACCTCCGACTAAACGTAGATTCTCAAATAAAGGTATTTCTTCTAATTTTTTTAGAAGTACCAATGTAGATTCTTCGACTGTAAAAGCTTGTAACATCTGAATTGATTTTCAGGAGTATGGGTTACTGTTGCAATAAAAGACAATGATTTTCGATCTAAACTTCTTATGTTGAGAGCTATAGCTTTCAAACGTTTAATACCATAATAATCACGTATAAACAACCAATCTTGCATTGTTCCGTAATCTAATACACGAGTAACAATGAAGGCTTGATGCTTTTCCATATTTAATTCTGAGAGTTCAACATCCCAAAAAAGGTTATCGGAGAAAGATGAAATCCTATCCATAATTAAACTTTAAGTATTGACAAAGGTAATGAAAAAAAGAATATTTTCAATCCAATGTTGTAACAGATGATTAATTTATGAAACAGTATAAATTTTTTAACACGGAGTCTCACGGAGTAATTATTCACGGAGTTTTTATATCATACTCCGTGAAACTCCGTGTAATAAACTCCTTTAACTCCGTGTTAAAATAATTCATTGTAAATCTGTTAAAGTAGAATTAAATTCCTCATTGTTGGGGGTTTAATAAGGTTGATTATTTTTATAGTGCAAAAGTAGCAAAATAAAAAAGCGAAGACACAAATGTATCTTCGCTTTTTTGCACTTAGTATATAAAAATACTTACTTATTCAAAACTTTTATTGTTGATGTGTTTGCTGCCGAAACAACTTTAACAATATAAATTCCTTTTTGCGCTACCGGCAACGTTACTGTGCTTGTACCTGTTTTTTGAGCAATTAACAACTGACCGGCTACATTGTAAACATAGACGGTAGACGATGCCGACAGGTTATTCAAATAGATGTTATTGTTAGCTGAATAACCGAATAGTTGTGACTCAAATGTTGGGTTTATAGAAGTTAGTTTACAATCGGTGATTGAGCTATAAAGAAAAGTAACATCATTTATTGGCAAGAGTTCAATATCGTAATATCCTGCATTGTTAAAATTTGATGCTAAATAATGTCCCATGATGTTGTTTGCGCCCGTTGTATTTAATCCAAGGGAGCGAGAAAAAGCACTGGTTATACGATACGAACCTTTCGTTCCTGTTCCTATAGTCCAATACTCCTCATTAGCATTACAATAAATATTTGTAGCTCCATTTACGCCTTTCAAAAAATTTGTCCCTGTGGAAATAGTAAAACCATCAATACCATTATCTTGTATAGTCCAGTCATACCCGGTTGCATCGGCAGTTGTAACAAGGATTACTCCATTGCTTATATTTGTTGTAATTACACTACTATACCTCGTAGTAGACGTACTACTACTTACAAATGTAGCTAAAGCATTATAGGTGTCTACCACTTTTGCTGCAATTACAAATTGTTGAGCAGTTTCGTCGGGCGTATAATTACTAACAGTACCGGATGTTAATTTACTGTAAACCGCATACATTATTTCATTTCCGTCAGGAACATAAGTTGTGTTTGCGCCATAAACTGTTGGTTTTGTTGTTGTTTCGTCAACAGAAGTTTTAGCCCAACCAATAAAATCCCAATCGGAACAAACAAGAGTTGGCCCTGCGGGAAGAGTAATTTTACCGCATTCAGTTTGTAGCGGCGAGCCAAACGTTTCATCTTCGCACTTAAATGTTACAGTGTAAATTGGAAGTTCTACAAAATTTATAGTAACAGTAACATTATCTGTGAGATTTGATACTGTGAAATTATTACCGCTTTGCGATACATCGGCTGCTCCCACAGGAGATACTGTATATGCAGGAGAATCATAGGTGTAACATGCGGAAGGAGTAGCCGTAATAACACTTCCGAACAAATTTGCTGTTCCTCCTGCCGGATTGTTTAGAGCTGGAGTAATGGTGTATACGATTTGGTCACCATAAAAATCAAATCTCGGAGTTCTGTATGTTCCAGCTGTAGATGAATACCAAACAAAAGCATATTGCGCTTTTGTAATAACTGAAGCCGCAGTAAAAGTAACTAAACTTGTTCCGGGAGAGGTTTTCACACCGTCCAATATTGTATAAGTTGTTCCATTATCTGTTGAGTATAAACACCACATACTTGCAGGAGCAGTACCGCCGGTGGTAGGAGCTTGTACAGTTACTGATTTGACATCAGAAATATCATTCATACCAACCATGGCATAGTAACCTACAGTGGATACATCAACCACTCCAAGTGCATCAGCAATAGCACTACCACGTCCGTTCAAACCTGTATCTAATTTGGTAAGAGTACCGTAATTAGTAGCGTTGTTAGTTCCCAACCACATGGTTGTAGTAGTTTGGCAACTTCCTACATTGACATACCAAGTAATGCCGTCAACTGTTCCTGTTTTTGCTGCATAACCATTGCCCGATCCAATTGCTTGAGTAGCCAAATCCAATGTATAGATCGACTGAGCAGATGCAATTACGTTAATTGCAAAGAGCAAAATTAAAGAAAGAAAAACTTTCTTGTTTTTTAATAAAGTAATTTGTTTCATGATTTTTAATTTTTTAGCGAAGGTTGCTTAACGTTTTTCTTCAAGAAACCTTCATTTTGTTAGTAATTTGTTTATTTTATTTATATTCTTTTTATTGGGTATAGTCTCTTGCAAGACTTGTTATGTTTTTTGTCATTTCGCCAAGATATTTTTAAAAGCATCAATATCCACAACATTTATTTTAGGGAAATTAATTTCTTTCAACACATTGAAGTGTTTATCATTGGTAACGATGATGTTTGCATTTGCGCTAACGGCACAATCAACAAATTTATTATCATCGGGATCGATTGTTATAAGTTTCCATTTGTAATATACTGTGACTGGTTTTGCATGAGGCGCATTAACAATGGTATCAATTACATATTTTGCCATTGCAACGGAATAGTAATGAGACAAAACTTCTTGATATTCATTTAATATTTCATCTGTGTAACACAAGGTAAATTCTTTATTGCGGAACGCTTTCCACAACCAAAAGTAGTCGGAATACTCTTGCACGGAAACAAGTAAACAATTTGTATCCAATACTATTCTCATTTGTAGGGTGTTCTTAAATGAGTATTTAACAATTCGTGCATTTGTTCATTACTCATATTTTTTTCTTTCCAAATACGTTTACCCTCTTCGTCTACTTTTTGGCAATAGTAATTGAATAATACCTCTTTTAATTCATGTAAACTTTCCTCATCCTTATTGTACGAAAACATACGCAATAAGTGTAACTGTGAGGGATTTAATATTGTTGCTTCCATATCTTTATGTTTTTTAATGTATATCACGGGCGTCGCAGTAGTCATTAATAATTCTCTTTGTATCTTCTGCAAATTGTTCCAAAGTAACATAACCTCGCGGGGGAACACAGGTCACTGCCGGTTTTTTAGAACTATCCTGCTTAGGAGAAAGTTCAACACCCTTTTTTTCTAACATTGGAATAAAATCTGCATGTTTGCGCAAATCAATTCGTACAAACTGCGGATGTCCTGTAGATGTATGTTCCACTGTTATGCCTGTTATTCTATCCATAATCGTAATGTTTTAAAACATTTTAGTACAATACTACTTTCATTTGTAAGGAGTCCTATAATGTGCATTACTGCATATTTCTTCAAATTTTTCAGTGGTCATATTATTTTCTTTCCACCACTTATCCGATTCTTCGTCTACTTTTTGGCAATAGTAGTTGAACAATGCCTCTTTTAATTCGTGTAGGCTTTCCTCATCCTTATTGTACGAAAACATACGCAATAAGTGTAACTGTGAGGGATTTAATATTGTTGCTTCCATATCTTTTTTTAATTTTTTAGCGAAGGTTGCTTAACGTTTTTTTCTTCAAGAAACCTTCATTTTGTTAGTAATTTATTTATTTATGTTTATATTCGCTTGTTCGGTGTAGCCTCACCTTAATTAATCAATAATCATACTTGCAGGTATAATTCTTTTTACAGAAACTGTACTTTGACTTACCGTATATATGATTGCCATTCTTTTAAACTCAACACGCCGAACATTACTGCCATATTTTTGCAAAGATTCATTAGTGCATATAGCAAATATTTCGGCATTTATCGCTAATTTTTTTATTTCTTTACGCAAACCGGCCAAATGTTTCGCAGCAGTAATCGGCATTTTGTATTCAGAATGTATAAAATGAACATATTTATATAAATCGGTCATTGCTTCATTTTCAATAACTACACGATATTTCTTCATAAAAAATTGTACTTTTCGGCAAGCGCACGAGTATCAACCCCATACAATTCGCTTAACAAATCGAAACAATTTTTGAATGCTTCATCTATATCAACACCTGAAGTCTTCGCTATAATTTCCTTGCTTTTGGCCATTCCCATAAAACCTGCTTGCTTCTGCTCGACATTACGTATCGAGTTCAATACTTGTTCCACAACAAAATGCTGCTCTGTGAGCGGCAGTTTCTGAATATTGCTTATGATTGTTGCTGTAGACATATTAATTGTAAAGTTAATAACATTTAAATGTTTAAAGATTTAGGATTACGTCTATTGTCAAATAAAGCCAAAACCGCAATAGTATTTTTATTAAAATCAACTGCATAAAAAACAGATATTTGCGACGATATAACACATTTGTGAATATTCCTGCTCATGTCATAAAATTGAAACAAATTGGGGCATTTGGCAATTAATTCTATATTATTTTCCAGCAATCCGGCAAAATTATCAATCTCTCGTTGTGTCCAATTGCTTTCAAGGTAATCAAAAATATTGTTAAGGTCTTTTTCTGCTCTTGCAGTCCAGACAATATCACAAATAACGTTCATAACGTTTTTTTACTGTTAAATGCGATTTTGTATTACCATTAAGGTAATCGGCATAACCTTGCTCTACAGCATTTCTTTCAGTAAACTCTGTTTGCTTTCGCTCCACATTATATATTGACTGCAATATTTGTTCGACAACAAACTGCCGCTCTGCAATCGGCAGTTTCTGAATATTGTTTATAATTGTTGCTGTAGACATATAATCGTTATTTTTACAAAGGTATAAATTTTTACTCAAAAAAATCTTTTGTTCGGGTATAATTTAGTTATTTTTAAGGTTTTAAGAAACGGTTATATAATTGCTGATAATTTTTTCGACATAAATATTTTCGTCTATCTTATTGTAGATTATGTACCAAATTGTATTGGCATTTCGCTTATATGTATGCACTTTGTTGCCATATTGCCTGTGCGTTTCATAAACGGCATTCGAATGAAATATTTTTGTATCTAAACAATCACAAGCGCCAATAATGTCATTAATATATGATAAACAAAATTCCCGCGAAAGTTCAATTTTATTCCAATATAACAGACCTTCAAGAATTTTATCCAAATCGTTATCTGCTTGTTCACTATAAAATACCATGCTTATCGCAGAATTGATTTACTTTGATAGTTGCACGGCGGCGGAATTCTTCCGAAGTCATATATCCTTCGGGAATTTCGGCAAAACCTGTTTGCTTTTGCTCTGCATTCCGTATCGATTTCATCACTTGCTCAACAACAAAATGCTGTTCTGCGAGCGGCAGTTTCCGAATGTTGCTTATGATTGTTGCTGTGGACATATAATTGTTGTTTTTACAAAGGTATAAATTTTTATTCAAAAATTCTTTTGTTCGAGGCTAATTTATCTATTTTTAGGGCTTTAAGAAACGGTCATATAATTGCTGATAATTTTTTCGACATAAATATTTTCTCCTGTTTTATTGTAGATTATGTACCAAATTGTATTTGCATTTCGCTTGTATGTATGTACTTTTTCACCATATTGCCTATGCGTTTCATATTGTACACTAAGATGTACATGTTTCTTGTCAAGATAATAACATTCATCAATAATATCGTCTATATATGAATGGATAAAATTTTTCGACAACTTAATCTTTTCCCAATACAATAATCCTATACGAATTTCTTCTAAATCTTGTCTTGCCGCCGGGTTAAAGAATACCATATCTTATACAAAATTTTTCAGTATCTTCGTGTGCGAGTCTTCTAAATTCTTCCGAAGTCATGTATCCTTCGGGAATTTCGGCAAAACCTGTTTGCTTTTGCTTTGCATTCCGTATCGATTTCATCACTTGTTCAACAACAAAATGCTGCTCTGCAAGCGGCAGTTTCTGGATATTGCTTATAATTGTTGCTGTAGACATATAATTGTTATTGTTAGCAAAGGTATAAATTTTTACTCAAAAAATCTTTTGTTCGGGTATAATTTAGCCATTTTTAGGGTTTTAAGAAACAGTCATATAATTGCTGATAATTTTTTCGACATAAATATTTTCTCCTGTTTTATTGTAGATGATGTACCAAATTGTATTGGCATTTCGTTTATATGTATGCACTTTGTCGCCATATCGCTTGTGCGTTTCATATTGAGCATCAAAATGAAATGATATTTTGTCTATCATGTCGCACTCTGCTCGAATTTCATCTACATATTTTTCAGCGTGTTCATAACTGAGCCAATGTTTTTCCCAATTAGCAAGTTTCCATAAAATATCTTTCAAATCAGATTTAGCAACTTCACTGTAATAAACCATTTTCTAAATATAGCTGTTTCAGTTCTGATTTTACTCTGCGGGCAAATTCATCGCCAGTCATGTATCCTTCAGGAATTTCGGCAAAACCTGTTTGCTTTTGCTCTACATTCCGTATCGATTTCATCACTTGTTCAACAACAAAATGCTGCTCTGCAAGCGGCAGTTTCTGAATATTGCTTATAATTGTTGCTGTGGACATATAATTGTAAAGTTTTTTATTTACGTTTGAGTTATGAATTGTTTATTTGTGAACTTAGAGTATCAGGATTTTGTCGGCAATCCCATATTGTAACAATGATTATTTGTTGTTTTTGTTTTTCTACACGATAAATTATTTTGAAAATTTTGCGTACCACAAGTGAGTGGTATTCATAATCAGCATCTTTCAAATATATCTCTTTTGATGCAATGTATGGAAAATTTTTAAGTTGTTTTATTGATTTGTAAATATCTCTGAGAATGTTTTTAGCAGCCGACTCGCTTTTTTCAAAATAAAATAGGAAAATCTTGTCCAATATATTTTCTGCTTCAGGCAACCAGATTATTTCCATTGTGCATACTTGCTAAAAACATCTTCATTTGATTTACCAAGCCCCATTTTGTATTGTGTTTCAGCATTTTTTACTGAACTTTTTAATTGTTCAATCGTTTGCGGAACACCAAAAATACTATGTTCACTTCCAATTCCCGGAAATTCTACTTGCTTTCGCTCTGTATTATGTATCAACTGCAATACTTGTTCGACAACAAAATGCTGCTCTGCAAGCGGCAGTTTCCGAATATTGCTTATGATTGTTGCTGTGGACATATAATTGTTATTTTTACAAAGGTATAAATTTTTACTCAAAAAATCTTCTGTTCGGGTATGATTTAGTTATTTTTAGGGCTTTAAGAAACAGTCATATAATTGCTGATAATTCTGTTGATGAAAATGTCGCCTTTGTTGTCAATATCATAAATAATATACCAAATTGTTTTAGCATTTCGTCTATATGGATATACATAGGCGCCATGTTTTAAATGGTCGTTGTATGTTGCTTTGAAACGCACAATTTTTTCATCAAGCGAATATGCAATCTCTACAATATCATCAACATACTGATTAACTTCATCAACAGTAAGTATAACTTTTTCCCAATCAAGCAACCCGATAACGATATTATCCAAATCGATTTTTGCCTTTCTGCTAATAAATACCACGCTCGTTAAGGATCTTAGTTAAACTTGCTTTTGCGTCTACACGAAATTGCTCGAGCGACATATATCCTTCGGGAATTTCGGCAAAACCTGTTTGCTTTTGCTCTGCATTCTGTATCGATTTCATCACTTGTTCAACAACAAAATGCTGCTCTGCAAGCGGCAGTTTCTGAATATTGCTTATAATTGTTTCAGTAGACATAGTTGTAAAATCTTTATTTACTAAACAAAATTTAAATCATCGGGATTTCGACGGTTATCCCACATAGTCAAAATGTATATTATATTATCAACAACTTTGTAAAATAAGAAAAAATTAGACAGAACAATCACTTTTCTTATATTACAGAAGTCAGTTAATGTTCCCATATTTGGATTTTTGATTAACAAATTTTCTATTTGCTTTATTTCTTTAAATATCTTACGCGAATATGTTTTACTTTTGTTATGCTTGTCCCAAAAATCAAATATAGAAGTTTGCTCTTCAATTGCTTTTGTTTCCCATCTTATGCTAAACATTGTTCAAAGATCTTATGCGCTTCTTCTTGTGATACTGTATTTCCCTGTTCAACGCTTTCGAGACGTTGCTGTAATATTTTCTTTTGCCAATCGGGCAACACGAGTATTTCCTCAGAAACAACCTCTGAAATATTTTCTTGGGGCAGGTATCTGTCTATCTGTTTTGTTCTCAGCGAGTGCATAATTTGTTCGATAACAAAAAACTGCTCTGTAACCGGTAATCTTTGAATATTGCTTATAATTGTTGCTGTGGACATATAATTGTAAAGTTTTTTATTATTACAAAGGTATAAATTTTTACTCAAAAAATCTTTTGTTCGGGTATAATTTAGGTGTTTTCAGGGTTTTAAGAAACGGTCATATAATTGCTGATAATTTTGTTGATAAAAATGTTACCTTTTTCATCCATATTGTAAATAAAATATTATAAAACACCATGTTGTTTGCAAATATTAATGATACGTTTATCAGCTTCGTGCCAAAATTCATTATGTGTCATATACCCTTTGGGAATTCCGGCAAAATTTTTTTGCTTTCGTTCAGTATCACGTATTGACTTCGATACTTGCTCCACAACAAAATGCTGCTCTGCAGGTGGCAGCTTCCGGATATTGCTTATAATTGTTTCGGTAGACATAGCTGTAAAATCTTTATTTTTACAAAAATATTACAAATAAGTGTTTTTACGGTTTCTTTTGGGTGTTAAAATTTGTTTATAATTTTAAATGTTTGATTATTAACTTTTACAATATAGAAACCGTGTTGTGCAAACGGTATTTCAGTGGCGCTTGTTTTGATAAGCAATTTGCCTGTTAAATCGTAAATGCGGATGTTTGCGGTTCCCTTTAAGTTCTTCACAAAGATTGTACCGTTTTCGGCATAAACGTTTAATTCCGGTATAATAGCAGGTTTTAATCCTGTTACGTTGCCCAAAACGAAATCGTAGCCTGTGTTATCTCTCGAGCCGGGTAAACTGAAATAGGCATATAATTTACCCTTTACGTTTAGCAATTTTCCTATATTTTCGGAATGGTCGACTAAATTGACATTGGTTCTTAAAGGCGATGATGCCGTTAAACTCACTGCCATGCAATTTTTATAATCCAATTCACCGGCATTGTCGGCAATAAGTACGTTCGTTCGGGAATTGAAGCCGGAAGTAACTCCGATCAATACGCTGTCGGCAGTTGTGACTGAGGTTGTGCCCGCTTTGACGCATCCAACAATATATCCTTTCACCCAAAGCGTGTCGATACTGCCTTGTAGAGTAGGTGCACTACCTTCTGCTACGGTGAACGGGTGTTCTTTTGTGCCATCGTTTCCTGTATCGGAAAGCATGGCAATAAGGTTTATGACTGCATTTGCAGTTCCACTTTGAAGCGTAATTTTCCCCGTCTGAGCAGTGGCTCCTGTAAATCTTACAGTTGCTAAACCTCCTGTTGCAGGCAAACTCAATGATGGGATAAAGAAAAACGAGTTGTTGGAGGTTATCTGGATTGGTCCGTTCAAGTTAATGCCGGTAACAGAGAATGTTTTGGTGTTACTGACACTTAGAGGAGTAAATCTTAAAGTCGTAGGGCTTACATTGATTACAGGGTCGACAACTCCGCTTTTGGCCGTTCCCGAAACCACAATATCCAAACGGTTAGTCCCTCCTGCGCCAAAAGTTGAACTCGGGTTGACAGGGGCAATCGAGGTGCAGACCCAACGTAATGAAACAGAAGCCTGGTCTTCCATTGCAGCCGGCAGCGACAAATCCGTAGGAGCTCCGGTTGTGTTTGTATAAGAGGTTCCTACAACGATGGCAGTTGCTCCGGGAAGATCTGTCCATACGCCGCTGTTTCCTATACTATATTGTATTTTAAAGCCTGATGGCCCTGTATTGGAACCCATTTGTTTTGAAGTTACCGTTAAGGATTCGTAGCCGGTAGTTTCAAAAGTTGCTTCCCAGTACTTGTCTAAAGCCCAACCGGTAGATGAAGCTATCCCGCCGGTGGGAACGGCAAAATTTATTCCGTTGACATCCTCTCTTGTCAGAATAGCAGCGCCTCTATTTGAAGCAATCCCTGCCGTCGCTAAAAATTGTCCATTAGCCGGCGCCGAGACAAAATTGTTCCATTGGGAAATGACGATTTGTGCAGACAGGTTTGTGAACACAAACAATAAGGCAAGTAAAAGTATGCTTGCCAATGTTTTCTTTGATGTGGATTTTTTTTTCATAAATTGCTTGAATAGTTTAAAAAGCACACAGATTACACAGATTTCACGGATTAGATTTCTATAAATCTGTATAATCCGTGAAATCTGTGTAATCTGTGTGCTCGTATTTATTATTTATTAGCTACTTTAAATGCCTGGTTATTTACTTTTACAATATAAATACCTTTTACATTCAAAGGAATTTCAGTTGCACTGGTTTGAGTAATTAATTTGCCGGCCAGGTCGTAGACGCTGACTTTTGCAGCTTCAGGTAAATTCTTTACATAAATTGTACCGTTGTCGGCATAGACATTCAAATCCGAGATGTTTACAAGTTTATTACCTGTAGAAGGATAATCCGTAATTTGGATATCATCAATATTAATGGTCGAATTACTTAACGGATCATTTGTTTTAGTAATTTTGATTCGAATATTGCCTGCCACATTTACTGTAAAACTTATTAAAGTGAATGTAGTAGGAACTTCTGTTACTTCTTGAGAGAAAGCGTCCCATGTAGCTCCTCCATTATTTGAGACTTCCAGTTTCCATGTTGCAGCGGCAGTGTGATTACTGTACATTCCATGGTAAAGAGAGATTACTCCGGCTCCATTAGGTTTATCCTGAACCATTTCAATGAAATGTGAAGCAGAGTTTGTTGTTGAGCTTGGATCTCTTAAACGGACAGAGCGAGTTCCGTTTTTCTTATCATTAGCATCTGCAGAAGTAACAATTCCGAAAACATCCCATGTAGAGGCGACACCGATAAATTCGGCTTCAGTGTAACCTGCTTTATTAGCGGATTCTCCTTCAAATGTTTCAATCCATGTTCCGGCAGAGGGTAGTGCGCTGAAATTGACGGAATAGGTTTTTTCATTGCCGTTTTCGGCAGCTACTTTAATTGTTGTTGTTCCGGGAATAGCTACTGCCTTGGTTACTGTTGCATTAGCCTTTGAATCTTCCACTGTGTATTGTACGTCCGGCACAGCTGTTGTTCCGGCAGGCAGTTCTACAGAATAAGAAGTAATAGCAGAATCAAATTCAGGAGATAATATTCCTTGAGTAACTGTGAGTGTTGCCAAATTGTTATTGTCGCTTAAAACCGGCGCATCTCCCGAAGAAACAAGAATATCATCCAAACGGTATCCGTAATTTGCCGGATTGTTTGCAGTAGTAAATGCAAATTTAATTTCCAGGTTTGTAGTAGCCGGAACTCCCGATAAATTGTTGATTTCTACGTAAACGTTTTGAGCTCCGACAGGAGTTCCCGGAACAGTTATGGGAATTTCGCTTCCTCCGGCAGCAGCATCTCTTACAGTTAATGTCATTTTAGATGCATCTCCTGATGCACTATTGCAAGCTACTTTGAATGACAATTTCAAATTCGATTTACCCGAAGTATTAATTCCGCTGATAATAAATTCTTTATCACTGTTGGCAGCAAACCAAACATGGGAAGAAAGCGCACTGGTAGATCTGACATCAACAGTTCCGGAAAAAGTTACAGGAGCTCCATTGTCCCATCCTGTGTAATTTTCAGGAGTAGGTCTTGTGCCTGCAGATGGAGCTGTTGTTCCGCAAGTTTCGAGAAAAACTACAGTTTGCGCTAAAGCAGCGCTCCAACTGAACATTAACATGGCTATCATAGCGATGCTAAAACGTTTTGTTTTTAAAGTAAAAATTTTCTTCATAACTTCAAATTTTTATTGTGAATAATCAAAATTGTAAAATAATTATCTCTCATTCGGCGTAGTTTGAAGGTACACCGAATGAGGGAACATGTTAATAATTTATTTATTTTTTTACGGTTTTACGCCATCGATACGGATATTATCTAAACGTAAACCCATGGTGTTGCTTTTAGTAGTTTGGAATGTAATTTCCAAATTCGATGTAGCAGGAACACCTGTGATATTTGATATTGTTGAAAAAGTATTCGCTGTTGCCGCCAAAGCGGTTGCCGGAACTGTGAGCGAAGTTGCTGCACCACCTGCTGCCACATCTTTTACCGTTACGGTCATAACAACGTCGGCTGTCGGCGCCGGAACGCCGCCCGGCGCCAAATCAAAGGATAATTTCAAATCACTTGCACCTGCGGTATTAATGCCCGATATGGTCAAATTTTTGAGGTCGGGATATTGGTCTGACCAAGCCGCAAACCAAATATGCGAATAGTAACCGGATGTATTTAATCCGGCTGTTGCTCTTACATCGGTATTGCCTGAAAATACTATCGGTGCACCATTGTCGTAACCTGTATATTCGGCAATAGAAGGGCGCGGATTGGCTGTTGGTGCAGCATTTCCAAAAGTTTCCAAAAAGATTGTTCCTGAAGTAGAGCTTTCAAACTCAAAGTTGCTCGACGCGCCGGCCGTTGTCAAACCGGCTGCTCCCAAATAATTTTTCAAATCGCCTTGTACTTTTAATAATTTGCCTAAATTTCCAGGATTGTCCGCTAAATTTACCTGAGTTCTTATGTCAGATCCACTTGGTAATTCAACAACCACACATTTTTCCCAATTGGTTTCATCGGCAGAAGCTGCTAAAACTACTGTATTATTCATGAAACTTCCGGATCCGGAAAAATTAATACCGGCATTACTATTGATAGGATTTGTTTCATTAATTCCCGGAGCGACAGTACCAACAATATAACCATGAATCCAACCCTTTGCGGATGGGTCATTCGTTTGATTGCTTAAAGCATAGTCTATGCTCCAAGGCAATAACTGTGAGCCGTTGCCCTCTCCTGTAGAAAAGCGGTCTTGAGAACAATCGTTATAATCACGGAAAGTAATTTGCAATGTACTATTGTATATCGAAAGTATCCCTGTTACAGAACCAATTCCTGTCGGCATTAAGGAAGTTGCGAAATCTGCTGCACTGCTGTTTCGAGCAGTCAGCGTAGCTTTTGAAGTGGCGGTAGCAGAAAGAAGTATTTCACTTGCGGTCGTTGGATTTCCGGCAGGTATTGGCGAAAATTGTTTTCCTGCGTTTTCGAAAGTAACATTTGTAACGGTTACTAACTTCCCTATATAATCGGTACCGGCACCCAAGTTATCAATGTTTACTACTATGGGAACTACTGATGCAGGGTTCGGAAAGCCATTGAGATGATAACTTGCTTTGAAAATGTCCCAAGGAATCGTTCCTACTCCGCTGGGTTGTCCGGTGCTGGCATTAAAAGTAGCTCCATAGCCCAACTGTGGATAACCGCCGTACTCGCCATACCATATCCCCTGACATTCGAGGAACACTTCCTGCCCCACTCTCAAATCATTGTATATACTTCTTTGCTGAATCCGTATGGCAATACCACCTGTTTCGTCTTGCAGTTGAATTTGATTATAAAAATTGCCCGAAATATCGTTGGCAACCACCAAGCCTTTAATAACGATTTCTTTGTCTATCAATACAGCGATTGTACCTTTATAGTTATTTATCAGATCTTGAATAGTAGTTACCTTACCGTCGTATTTGTATGTTGGCTCATTGAGGGGTGGCATATCAAATTTGCGTTCATCACAGGAAGCGATAAATAACGTTGCTATAAGCAGCAGCAGTAAATTTTTTAATGTTTTCATATAGATTGAATTTTTAATTTTTGATTAATTTTTTTTGTTTTTTAAAATCTCAAAGCAGCCATCAAGAAACAATTAAATCCTTGTGCAAAGAAATATTTGTTTGGAAATTTGTCCATATTGTAGTTGTCCACATTGAGACTACCATTCGAAGCATCAAGACGACCTTGTTCAAATCCGCCTGTTTTCAAATTGGTATTATTCAGAACGTTTTTGAACTGCATATTCACATTCAAATAATGCTTGCTATCCAAGCGGAATGATTTTCCTATCGAGAAATCGAGCGTAGCGCCGCCTTTAAATCTTTCCTGTTGCATCAGCATATTGACAAAATCATAAAATTCATCTTTGCTGTTAAACGGAATATCATTGAAAGCTGATGCCACTCTCCGGCTCGGATTAATATCTACATAAATGCGGTCAAATCCATTCAAATCCACATTAAAGAACCAGTATTTGTAGAAATATTGAAGACCGACAGTTCCGGCTGTTTGCGGCGTTCCACCCACATAGAAGTTTTTCATATAAACGAGATCCGGTTCGTCGGGTATAGTACCGCTTTCGTAAGACATAGTTCCCATCGGGTTATTGTTATAGAAATATTCGGCAATCGTTCCTGCCATATTGAGCGTTAAATTGTCGATAAGTTTAACTTTTGCACCAAATTCCACGCCTCTGTAAACAGTGTTCAATCCCTCCAAAACGTGGTTTACAAATTGTCCGTCAAGATCGCCATAGTAACGATACATTTTGGCTTGGTCGTAGAAATTGGTTTGGAATACCGACACGCTACCCCTCACTCTTGGCATTGAAATATCGTAGCGCAAATCGGCAGAAAATACTTTTTCGCTTTGCAAATGAGGTATCGCATCATCTTTTATTCTTGAAGAGATGTAGGCATTGTCAGTCAACGGCGGCAAAGTTTGGTATGAAATATTACCCGTGAACATGTGTCTCCCCGACAATTTATAAGTTATCCCCAATTTTACTCTTGGGTCAAAAAAACTGTGCGTTTCGCCTTTTCCATAGGAATTTTCGGGTGCGCGACCATTGCGCATATTTCCTTCACGCCAAAACTCGGTGTAACCGATGTTAAGTCCGTAGTTCAAATCCCACTTTTTGTATTGATGGACATTTGCCAACCAAACATTTGCTTTGTTTACGAAGATATCATAATCGTAGCCAAAACGTTCGCCCACTTTCACCAATCGATTAGGATTATTCAAGTCGTTTTGAGCGAGATCACTACCTACCGGCGAAAAATTATCAACATCCTTAGAATATTGCGCCCCAAGCAAGTCGTTTATCGTTTTGTAGTGCATTCCTTTTGTGGTACTCGCATCTATTCCTGCCGTGAGCGTAACCCGGTCGCTCAATCGAGTGTTCAGCGTAGAGTTCAGCGTAATGTATCTTTGGTCATTGTGTTGTTCTTCTACTTTGTATATAGCATTCGGGTCGTTGGGATATTCTATTTGTTGAAGTTTGTTTGTCATATACAAGTGATTCCAGTCTACCTGTACCACGTCGGGTTGTCCACTGCTCCAAAGTTGGCTATAAAAGTCTTGTGCTAAGGGCGTATCTTGAAAACTCGGCAAATTGCGATAGTAATCGGGGCGTGGGTCGCGAGCATTAAACCAATCAAGCCTTGTTCCACCATAGTTTGTGTACTTAAATCCAAGCCCTGTTGTCAGTCGGGTATCACGGTTTATTTTGAATTCGTGCGACAGCGTGGCCGTTGGTTCAAAAGTTGTTACAATGCGTGAATTACGCTTTTTGCCATCTTGCCAACCCCAATAAACATTGTGATAATTACTTCCAGTTAAGTCTGCAACTTCTTGGAAAATAGGCGACTGTTGCGCTCTTTGCGTAGGCGAACCAAACGTTGTGAAAGAAATCGTATGTCTTGGATTAATTTGTTTTGAAACAGAAAGCAAATAGCCTAAACTGTTGTAAAAAGTTCCTTCAATCCAACCCTCTTCAGCATAGCGATATGCCAATGAGCCTGTTACCGCCCAGCCGTTTGGCAACAATCCTGTTGAATAGGTAGCCGTTCCGCGCCAGTTGTAATTTCGATTGGTGTAAGCCACGCCAACACGTCCGCCTTGCGATTGATTGACGGCATTGGTGAGAATGTTTCCAGAACCGCCAATTTGTCCAAAAGTAAATGAAGATGGACTCATTCCGTTCACTACATCTTGGTTTCTTGTTGCATCGTTCAGTCCACCTATCATACCGTAACTGAAGCCGCCGCGTTCTGCGTCATTAAAATTCAAACCATTGATATACATACCGGAATAGCGATCGTCGTATCCTCTTAGCTTGAAGCGTACTGCGGCAAAATTGTAGTTAGTATTGGAAATGTAAGGATCATTAGATGTTATCAATATGGAAGATATGTTAGCAGTACCTACATCAGAATCATCGCTTACGGTTTCTTCTTCTAATAAAACAAAAGCTCCTTCATTTAATAAATTTTGTGCACTCAAAGTAACACTGATAGCGCCGATGTCACTTTCCTGATCTTCAACTATTGTTACCGGAACTTCTACCGTTCTAATGTCAGGAGAAGCAACGACAATTACATCGCTACCCGGGTTTAATCCTTCGAAAGTAAATGTACCATCGAAAGAGGAAGTGACGCTTACGTTGGAATTCTTTAGTTGAACCGATACTCCTCCTACCGGCTCATTGGTAGTTGCATTGATAATAGTTCCTTTTAAAGCCGTTTGTTGGGCAAAAATCGAACAGCTTGTAAAAAGAAGGAGTAAGATAAAAAGCCTTCTTATTTTCATAGATTTTTATTTAATTAATTTGACAATCAGACTATTAACATTCTCATAATTGGAATCATCAAAGGTATGGAAATTTATTTTATAGTTATGTATTAATTAACATAATTTTTTTTTACGAAGAAAAATTGTTTTCGATAATCATGCCGCTTCCCAAACAAAGTTTACATGCTTTATCATAAACAACTCCGAATTGTCCGGCAGCAATTCCTTGTATTTTTTCTTCGGAATCAATCCGGTATAAATCGCCTATGCGTCTGATTTTCCCGAATGTAAAGTCGGGGGTGTGGCGAATTTTGAAAGCGATTTCTTTCTCATCGTCGAATTCGCCCCAGATGTCTTCGGTTATGAATTGGAACCCTTGCAAATTAACTACTTTTCCATATTGAGTTTCGGGATCGTAACCGTTGGAAACATAAATGATATTGCGTTGTATGTCTTTTTTAATCACAAACCAGGGGCCTCCGCTCAAGCCTAAGCCTTTGCGTTGCCCAATGGTATGGAACCAGTAGCCTTTGTGTTTTCCTATTACTTTCCCTGTTTCCCATTCGACGATTTTTCCCGGGCGTTCTCCCAAGTATCTTTTTATAAAATCGTTGTAATTGATTTTCCCAAGAAAGCAAATTCCCTGGCTATCTTTGCGTTGAGCGCTGGGCAATTCTTCGCTGGCGGCTATGGAGCGGACTTCGCTTTTTTGTAAATGACCGATTGGGAACATTAGCTTGGAAACTTGTAAATAATCGACCTGTCCCAGAAAATAGGTTTGATCTTTCACTTTGTCGGCCGCGGTCGATAACCATGTCCTACCGCCGATTTCTGTGGTAGTGGCGTAATGGCCGGTAGCTATTTTGTCGAAAGCATGTCCCCATTTTTGTTCAAAGCATCCGAATTTGATCAGTTTATTACACATCATATCGGGGTTGGGGGTTAAGCCTCTTTTTACGGCATCGATGGTATAATTGACCACATTTTCCCAGTACTCTTCGTGCAACGAGACTATCTCCATCTTGCAACCATACTTCTTCGCAATGTAGGTTGTTATTTCAATATCTTCTTCGGCAGGGCAATCGATATAGCCATGTTCATCTTCCATTCCTATTTTGATATAGAAAATGGTCGGATCGTATCCGGCTTCTTTGAGCTGGTGTACGACGACAGAACTGTCGACTCCTCCCGATACTAATGCAGCAATATTCATCTCGCAAAATTACGATTATTTATCAATATCTGAAAAATTCTGATTACCTTTGCGAAAACACAACTATGTATGACAACAACATGGATGGGTATGCCTGATGAGCACATCCGATAATTGATGTTACCAAGTTAGAATGAAAATAAATAATTGTAGTTATGAAAATAAAAAGATCAATAGGTGTTCCTGCCGCTTTGTTATTATATTTGATTGCAATTGGTATTTATGCTTGGCCGGGACATAATTCAAATGTAACTTACGGACAATGGACTGCTGTTATAACTGTGACGTTTGGTTGTATTGTGGTGTTGTATTTTTTATTGAGAAGGAGGGAAAGGCACAGGAATACTCCTAAATCCCCTAAAGAGTAGGATTGTTAGAAAGAAATTGTTTCGTATCTCTGTTACATTAGTAATTTAATTAAAGAAGAAAAAAATGGAAAAAGTAACTGAAAAGAAGAAAAATGTCAAACCGGTAAAAAAAGAGGAAGCATCTGCAAAAGATAGGATTAAACCAAGGGGCTTATGGGGTATAATGAAAGGAAAAATTCATTATGATAAAGAGGCTGATATTTTTAATTTGGAATTATGAATAATGGGTATTTGTTAGACACACATATTTTGATTTGGCTATTGAATAAAGATAATCGTTTAAATCGAAATATCCGTGAAGATGTTGATTATTTCCAACATACCTACTTCATAAGTGTAGAAACTTTGCGAGAAATTGTCATTTTGCAATCATTACGGAAGATAGAGTTTAATTACAGTTTGGAAAAAATTGTTACAATTCTGACTGAACGACAAATCAATATCATATCTATTGATGTTAACCATATAAAAATGTTGGAAAAATTACCGACACTTATTTTAAACGGCAAAAAACACGAAGACCCTTTCGACAGGTTATTAATATCTCAGGCGATTGTGGGTAGGTATACTATTGTTAGTTCCGATTCCAAATTCCCGTTTTATAAAGATTATGGATTAAAGTTGTTAGTGAATGAAAAATAATTATAATGATAAAGAACAATATTTTAGAGGCAATTGGGTATACGCCTTTAGTATGCTCAATAAGAATATCCATGTTTTTGCAAAGTTGGATGGTCGGGGACTAGGAATTCTCGGCAGAGTAATCAAAAATTAACTCGGAGTAAATAATTGCCGGAAGAAAGGTTTTGAATTCTGTTTTTTTTCTTTTTGATTTAACCAATTCGCTGAATTCATTTTCTGTTCTGATTTTCTTCAGCGCCATTTCACTCGCTCCCTGATGAGCCGCTTTTTTTGAATTGCCAATACCAACGCCTGCAAGTAATCCGTTTAATTTTACCTGTGTTTGAAATATCGGATTGTAATCTTCGTCTTTAAAACTTTCAATTAATTCAAATTCCAGTTCTATTCTATATTTTTGGCACCATTCGAGCAATTTTGATTTAAAGTTGACTTCTTTTTTTGCCAGTTTTTCAATATTCAGGTAGCGTTCGATGATATGCTTTTCGATAAATTTGTAAGTTTTATTGTATCCCTGATCTAAATAAATTGCGCCGATTAACGCTTCTAATGCGTTTCCGAGAATATGGCTTTTTTGTGCATTAATTCTCGAAGAAGAAATGATTACCTTATTGAGACCAAGTTCGGTAGCGATGTGGTTTAGTGTTTCTCGTTGCACAATCTTGGCACGGGTATTGGTTAGAAAGCCTTCATTTTTTGTTTTGAATTTCTGAAATACAATGTCTGCCACAATAGCGTCAAGGATAGCATCTCCAAGAAATTCAAGGCGTTCGTTGTTATGATGTTTCTCAGATTCTGTTTCTCTTGTGGAGGATTTGTGTCGTAAGGCTTCTTCGTAGAAAAAAATATTTTTCGGGAAAAATCCTAAGATATTGTAAAAAACAAAATAAGACCCTTTCTTTTTGTTTCGAAAGAATCTTATTCTATTGAATATCAAATTAAGCATCAGAACTAATTTGCGATTTACGATTTACGATTTACGAGTAAACTTTTCAATCTAAAATCGTAAATCTAAAATCGTAAATTTATTTCACGAACTTTTTAACAATTATGCAAGCGTTATGCCCACCGAAACCAAACGTGTTGGAAAGAGCGGCATTGACCTTGCGTTTTTGAGCCTTATTAAAGGTCAAATTGAGTTTGTAATCAATTTCAGGATCTTCATCTCCTTCCGTAAAGTTAATTGTAGGAGGAACAATGTCGTCTTGAACAGCTAAGATACAAGCCATTCCTTCGACAGCTCCTGCCGCTCCTAACATGTGTCCGGTCATGGATTTGGTCGAACTGATGTTAAGTTCGTAAGCATGTTTTCCGAAAATTTCTTTAATAGCTTTACATTCGGATGGGTCTCCTACCGGAGTGGAAGTTCCATGTACGTTGATATAATCGATTCCTTCGGGGTTCATTCCGGCATCTTCTAATGCGTTACGCATCACCAACATAGCGCCTAACCCATCGGGATGAGAAGCTGTGAGGTGATAAGCGTCGGCCGACATTCCTCCTCCGACCACTTCGGCATAGATTTTGGCTTCGCGAGCTAAAGCATGTTCTAATTCTTCCAAAATAATACAAACGCCGCCTTCTCCCATTACAAAGCCATCGCGACTTTTACTGAATGGTCTTGAAGCTGTTTCCGGAGAATCGTTTCTTGTTGATAAAGCTGTCAGTGCATTGAAGCCGCCTATTCCGGAAGCAGTGATAGCTGCTTCGGCGCCACCGGTTACGATAGCGTTGGCTTTCCCTAAACGAATTAAATCAAAACCCGAAATCATTCCGTTAGTAGATGAAGCGCAAGCCGAAACTGTGCCAAAATTTGGTCCTCTGAATCCGTATACCATCGAAATATGACCGGCAGCAATGTCGCTGATCATTTTTGGAATAAAAAACGGATTGATTTTAGGCCCTATTTCTTCGTTCAGGTAATAATTACCTACTTCTTGTTCAAATGTACCGATACCTCCAATTCCGGAAGAAAATATTACGCCGATTCTATCAAGGTCCTCTTTTTCCATGTCAAAACCGGCATCTTCAATAGCTTCTTTTGCTGCTACTACTGCGAATTGTGAGTATCTATCGAATTTTTTCAATTCTTTACGTTCAAAGTATATAGAAGGATCAAATCCTTTAACTTCACATGCGAATTGAGTTTTAAATTTCGACGCATCAAATAAGGTAATGGGTCCGGCCCCACTTTTTCCTTCGAGCATGGCGTTCCATGTGGTTTTCACGTCATTTCCCAAAGGAGTAATGGCTCCCAGACCCGTTACTACTACTCTTTTTAATTCCATAAGGCTTAAAATAAGAGATTTACTTAGCAGCGTTAGCCTCGATATAAGCGATTGCGTTTCCTACAGTTCCGATTTTTTCGGCTTGATCGTCAGGAATAGAAATTCCAAATTCTTTTTCGAATTCCATGATCAATTCAACTGTGTCGAGAGAATCAGCTCCCAAGTCATTAGTAAAGCTTGCTTCGTTAGTTACTTCAGATTCCTCTACACTTAGTTTATCAACGATGATAGCTTTTACTCTTGATGCAATGTCAGACATAACTTTCAATTTTAAATTAATAATATATAAGAATAAGTTTTTACTTTTGCCGCTGCAAAGGAAAGCATTATTATTGAAATACGAAAAGATTTTAAGAAAAACTTGCACATAATGGTGTGTATTGTGCATTAAAAATGTGAAAAAATGAAGAAAAATGTTGCAATTTTAGCTTCCGGTTCAGGCTCAAATGCAGAAAATATTATTAGGTATTTTAGGGACATTAAGGGCATTAAAGATATTTGTTTTCCTGTGATTATAAGCAATAAGGAAGAGGCTTATGTGCATGAGCGCGCCAAGAAATTGGGGGTTTCTTCTTATACTTTTAGCCGGGCGGATTTTGAGAATGGAAAAGTTTTGGAGTTTTTGAAAAAATGTCAGGTCGATTTTTTAATTCTTGCCGGATTTCTCTTAAAAATTCCGGATAATTTATTGCTGGCATTTCCCGATAAAATCGTTAACATTCATCCGGCGCTTTTACCCAAATTCGGCGGGAAGGGAATGTATGGCTCTCGTGTGCATGAAGCAGTGATAGCTTCCAAAGAAAAAGAATCAGGAATAACTATTCACTACGTCAATGAAAACTATGATGAAGGACAAATTATATTTCAAGCCAAATGTGAAATCTTACCGACAGATACGCCTGATGACCTTGCGAAAAAAGTACACGCTTTGGAATATGAATTTTTCCCCAAGGTAATTGAAAATATTTTGTAGTGAACAATTTTTATTCTTCGACAGCGTTGCATTGTACGAGTTGGTCAATCCATTTTTTCGCATCAATCGTCGCTGTTTCGTCATCTGCTTGAAAGTGTTCGACGAGTAAACGAATCACATCTTCCAAAGAAAATGATTGACCATAAAGTGTATTCCATAACCATTCTGCCGTTTCGTTGAATGAAACTACTTTGGTCATATCTATTCCAAAGCGACCTTGCATAACAAGTATTCTTTCTCCGGCAATGTTCTGGATTTTAAGTCCTTTTTTGATTTGCATATTTTAGATATTAAAAAATATAAAATTAGAACGAGAAAATTAAAGTTTTATTTTCAAAAGTGGAGAAATATTAAATGGAATAGTTGCCATATTTTAACAATTACTTAATAAGTATTAAAATCAATAATCTTTTTAGTTCATTGCTTTGTTGGTTATTGATAAAATATACCTTTGTAAGTAAATTTTTAATTTCAATCTTAAAATCAATCAATTTATGAACAAAAAATTTTTGATGCCGATGTTTATTTTGGCAATTATGGTGATGTTTTCTGCTTGCTCTTCAGGATTAAGACCATTAGTTTCGGAGTATGTTAGAGCAACTCCTCAACCGCTTGAAGCTGTGGGTGGAAAAGTGCCTGTAACTATTAGCGCTACTTTTCCCGAAGGATGGTTCAATAAAAATGCTTCTGTGAAAATTATACCTGTTTTAAAGTATGATGGTGGAGAGGCATGGGGAACTACTTACTATTTTCAAGGAGAAAAAGTTGCCGGAAACGGACAGGTTATTTCTCTGAAAAATGGTGGAAATGCAACAATGACTTCTTCTTTCGATTATGTTCCTGCAATGGAAAGGTCGGAACTTTACCTTACTTTTACCGCTACAATCAAAGGTAAAAATGTTGATCTTCCTGAGATAAAAGCAGGGGTTGGCGTTTTGGCTACTTCTACTTTAGCCGATGCACGATTTGAAAATCCTGCTATTGCCCAGGATGCTTTCCAACGTATTATTAAAGAAAAATATGATGCTGATATTATGTTTCTTATTCAGCAGGCCGAATTGCGTTCGAGCGAATTACAAAAGTCTGAAGTTCAGGATTGGAAAGGTGTTGTCGAAAACGTCAGCGCTACTCCCAATCAAAATGTAAACGTGGAAATTTCCGCCTACGCATCTCCTGACGGAGGTTTTAAATTGAATGACAAGTTGGCTGCACAACGTGAACAAAATACAAATCAATATTTAGATAAGGAATTGAAAAAACTGCAAGTTGAGGCTCCTGTCAGCGCACATTATACTGCTCAAGATTGGGAAGGTTTTAAGCAATTGGTTGAAAAATCAAATATTCAGGATAAAAATATTATTTTGAGCGTGCTTTCTTCTTATTCCGATCCGGAAGAAAGAGAAAAACAAATCAAAAATATTTCATCGGTATTTTCTGTATTGGCGGAAGAAATTTTACCTCAGCTGAGGCGTTCAAGATTGACTGCTAATGTTGAGATTATTGGAAAAAGTGATGCGGAAATCAGCCAAATGGCAACATCTTCTCCCCAATCACTTACTATAGAAGAGTTGCTTTATGCAGCTACATTAGTAAATACCGACGATGCGAGAGCTTCTATTTATAATACGGTTACTCAGATTTTTCCTGATGATTATCGTGCGTATAATAATTTGGGCGCTTTGGAATTTATAAAAGGAAATTTTGTAGATGCTGAAAAATATTTCAATAAAGCGCAAAGTCTGATAGGAAGTAAGTCTCCTGAATTGAATTTTAATTATGCTTTGATGGCTTTAAGAGTTGGCGATAAACAAAGCGCGCAACAATTTTTGGGTAATGCCGCCGGAGTTTCCGAATTAAATAACGCTTTAGGTTTATTGGCCTTGAAAGAAGGAGATTTTTCAAAAGCCGAAAGTTTATTTTCGGGAGCAACAAGTAACAATGCTGCGTTAGCTCAGATAATGAATAGAAATTACAGTGGGGCAATGACTACTTTAAATGCTATTCAAAATCCGGATGCTACGACTTCTTATCTGAAAGCTATTGTCGGAGCAAGAACAAACAATGTCAACGATGTTATTTCCAACCTGCAAACTGCCATTTCAAAAGATCAGTCGATGGCTGGCAGGGCTATTAATGACTTGGAATTTGCAAAGTTTATTACTAATCCACAGTTTTTGAAGGTAGTGAGGCTGTGACGGGAGAAACTACACCTGACTTTTTATTTTTGCAAAAAACCACTCATTTTGAGTGTTTGTAATAAAATTTTTTTTACATTTGCTCTTGTTCGACGAAGACCAGGGCAGATATAAATGAAGCGTTTTAGCTTTATCCTAATAAATTTAACAATGAATGACTATGGCACAACCAATTAAGGAAACCCCGATATTGACAGGTGAAGACGCACGGCGTTTTGAACAGCGTATGAGAGACCATAAGCCCATTTCGAAGAAAAGATTAAACGAGATGGATAAGTCGTATGAACTTTTTAAAAAAATTGCAAAATTTCCATTACCATGATTGACTACGTACAAGTTGAACTTGTGAAATTATCTTCCGAAACCTCTATCCTAACTTTTGACTGTGGAGATATGGATTTAAATAATTTCCTGTTAGAAGATGCTTTGCATTATTTGAATGAACGCATGGCAGTAACTTATCTGCTTACATATCAATCTCAAATAATTGCTTATTTCTGTTTATTAAATGATAAAGTTACGTTTGACACTACTGACGAAAAAGAAAAATCATTTTGGAATCGTTTTAACCGAAAAAATAAAATACCTAATCACAAACGAAGACAAAATTATCCGGCAGTAAAAATTGGACGATTAGCTGTAGATAAAATGTTTAGTGGACAAAAAATTGGACATTTCCTCTTAGAGAGTATCAAAAGCATGATGATAAAAAAGAACGATATTGCTTGTCGTTTTCTAACGGTAGATGCTTATCAAACGGCTCTTGATTTTTATTTGCGAAATGAATTTCATTTTATTTCCGTGCAAGACGAAAATGATTCTACCCGATTGATGTATTTTGACTTAAAATAAAAAAAATACTTTTCTGCAAAATAAATAAAAAAACCACCCTTGTTAAGCGAGTAGTGAGGCTATGACGAAAGAAGCTGCCTCAACTTTTGAGGCAGCTTCGATAGATTTTTTATTTCTTCATCCATTTTAACGCCTGTCCATTGCTCGTTCTCACGAAATAGATACCTGCAGGCAGATAATCGACTATAATTTGTTCCGTTTGGGCTGTCGCTTTGCGGGAGAGCAGTTGTTGCCCGTTGATGTTATAGATATAGAACATTTCGGCAGGGAGCAAACCGGAAACAGTAATAAGGTTAGTGGCGGGAGAGGGAGAAATACTTAATTCGGATGCTTGGGCAATATCTGCAATATTGCTTGGCGAGAAATCTGCAACACTGCGGATACTAAACGCACATTCACGACCATAACCGCACCCACCGCATGGTTCTGAAGAACAGAGACAACAGAAGAACAGTCCTTGCGCGATATTTACACTACTAAACGACGTACTACTCCAATAGTCGCCATTGATGGCGAGGCTATAAAGCGTACCGTCTGTGAAGCGACCGCCGGCGGAGGGCAGATAAATAGATTTACCAGAAGCTTTGTCGGTAAATCTATAGCCGCCGCCATATACGGTTACTATTTCATAACTTACTTTGTCGGTGTCGAGTAATTTATCAATTTCACTAAGAGTAGGAACATGCCACCCTGCAGGGCTTGGATCGTTGGCTTCTTCCCAAGTAGAACCAGTAGCGGGGATCGAACTCCAACCTGATACATTGCTTCCGGAAGCAGGCCACGCTGTTTTGCGGTTCCATTGATACAACATGCCGTCATCTTCAGGGTTGGCAGCAAAAGTACCAAACTTGTCCACGTTGCGGGTTGCCCATTTGATACCGTTAATTACTACACCTTCGTCGGTAGTGTTGCTTTGTGCATTTACGCCCAATATTGAAAGGGCAAATGCTGTGAGTAAAAAGATTCTTTTCATCATAATAATTACAATAAATTAGTTTAACATATTTTCGTTGCTAATAATTACCTCTGTGAATAAGCTTTCAACTATTTCTTCACCCATTTTATCATCTGTCCATCATTCGTTTTCAATAAATAAATCCCTGTCGGAAGATGACTGACTGCAATCTGTTCCGTTTCGCCACTTGCCTTGCGGGATAATAATTGCTGACCATTGATGTTGTAGATATAAAACATTTCGTTGGGTTGCAAACCTGAGATGGTGACAAAATCGGTGGCGGGAGAGGGGGAAACTCTAATACATTGATTCACAGGCAATTTTTTGATATTGGTATATGAAGGATCATATTCATAAGCGCCCCGGCTGATTTTTCCGTCGTGAACCCGTGGATTTCCGGCAAGGTCGGTTCCGTTAATAACCCAATCAGGAAGATTGTCGAGACTGCCGGCGTCAATGTATTGAGAACCTTCTTTCAATCGCCAGTCGGAATTCAGAATATTATTTATTAGTTCCTGATTGGTGGTACTACCGACAAAAGTAGAGGGACGAACAAAAATTTGATTTAAAGAATTTAAATTAAATCTGGACAAACAATTGGTTCCACCATTACTATCATCATTCGCACTATTGTTACACATATTATTAGCCATTGTTGAGTTATATATTGTACCACCAGCAATACCACCTCCAATTGCATACGCAGTAGTCCCAGACAAATTACTGGTTTTTATTGCCGTTGCTTTATTATTAAATACACAGCAATTACTTACCACGCCTCCACTACCGCTACATATTCCTCCTCCATTCGCATTTGCGGACATATAAGCAACACTCGAATACGCTGCACTAGTTGCTATATTGTAGCATAATACAGTATTATTCATAACAAAACATTTATCTATTTTTCCTATATTGTAGATACCGCCACCATACGCCCATGGCATATCCGTACTTGTAGATTTCTGCTGACATACTATTACCTGATTATTCATTATTATACAATTAACAATATCGCCTCCGGAATTATATACTCCACCATTGCAATAACTACCATTCCCTAAATAATATATGGCATTTTTTTCAATTGTACAATTGCTTATTGTTCCTGTGCCATTATATACACCTCTGCCTGCATTGATGTATATGTGACTATTTGTTACTATTCCAATTATATTACTTATTCCAGCCGAGTTAAAGGCTACAATACAATTTTGTATTACTGTATTTCCTTGCGTAAGAATACCGAAATTACCATATCCGTCACTTATGGTAAATCCGTCAAAAATTGTTTCATCGATGACTTCAGCGCCACATGTTACAATTGTTTTACAATTACTGTCGCTTCCTGAAATAGTCCATCTCCACGCTTCTCCAAAGAAATCGGTTTGCGTCCAAACATCAGTAGTGCCATCAAGTTTTCCGCTCAGGTTGGTTTCGTTTGTAAACTCCCAAGCTTCCACTTTTCCATTGCCATCCATATCCGATTTGGCTCTGTCATCAATGCTTGCTTCATTTCCGGCAAATCCGCCATAAAGATTTACTCCATTTTTTATCAGAAATGTTTTCGATAGAATATCATTTGCATCGATTTGCGTGGTAGGAATATAAATTCCTGCCGCCACCCACACTTCATCGCCTGCTGCGGCTTTGTCGATCATGTCTTGAATATTGCCTGCAGCATTGCTCCATGATGTTCCATCTCCTGTTCCATCTACTTTTACATAGTAAATACTTTTTGCATTCATGCTTAATATTGACAAACATGCCATGACTGCTGCTAAAAATAAACCTTTTGTTTTCATATTCTTTCTTTTTTTATGTCTCTTACGAAATGATATTGCTGTAAAAAATGTTTGTTCTTTTTAGAATTATTGTTAATGTCCTACGGACAATCAAATTATTTTTGTGCGCCTGATTCTATTGATATTTTTTCCCTATCGGGAAAATTTTCATAAACATTGTCAATTTTGTTAACCAAATTGTCCGTTAGGGCATTAATTGTTTTTATTTCTTCACCCATTTTATCATCTGTCCATCATTCGTTTTCAATAAATAAATCCCTGTCGGAAGATGACTGACTGCAATCTGTTCCGTTTCGCCACTTGCCTTGCGGGATAATAATTGTTGCCCATTGATATTATAGACATATAACATTTCGTTACCCTGCAAACCGGAGACAGAGATAAAATCGGTGGCGGGAGAGGGGGAAATGGCAATAGGAGACTGATACAATTCTTGAATGCTAGTGTTTGAAAGACTGTATTTTACTATAATCGCATCTCCACCGCCGTTGCCGGTAAGGTCTATCAAATCGCCGTTACCAAAGGAACTGCCAATACCTATCAATGGTATAGCATAAGACTCTCCTGCTGCAACAATTCCATCAGATACCGCTACTACTGAATGATAATCGTCTATACCTTTCCCGCCAAAACTCTTTTTCCATTGTACATTGCCGTTAAAGTCGTACTTTACAATAATGGCATCTTCATCGCCTTTTCCCGTTAGACCTGTCCAATCACCGGTATTGTTCACGTATGCCTTCCCCGCCACAAGAAATCCATCAGAGATAGTAGTTATGTATTCAAAATAATCAGGGTCGCTTCCACCGAAATTCTTTTTCCACAACACATTGCCGGCGTTGTCGTATTTCACAATGATAGCGTCGGTGCCGCCTTTCCCTGCAATGCCTGCCCAAATACCATTGTTGAAAGACCTTTCTGTTGAGTTTCCTACCGCAACAATGCCATCGGATACCGTCGTTATTCCCTGATAAGAATCATAATGAGCGCTTCCATTAAGCGTTTTATCCCATACGTAGTTACCGTAGTTATCGTATTTTACAATAATGGCATCGTTGGATTGTGTACCCATATACATACTATACTTATCTCCTACTGCAATAACACCATCAGATACTGCTGTTACTGAAAAAAATCCATCATCATCGCCGTACATAGGAGCAACTATAGTACTGAAACTCGTTTTCCATAGCACATTTCCGGCATTATCAAATTTCACAATTATAGCATCTCTGCCTGATCCTCCTGAAATGCCTGTCCAATCACCGGTTCCGAAACACGCATAGTCCGAACTCCCCACTGCAATAATCCCATCGGATACAACTATTACAGAATTAAAATAATTATCGTTGTTAGCATATCCGGGTGTGCCTCCACCAAAATTTTTCTTCCAGACGACATTGCCGGCGTTATCAAATTTCACAATAGTAGCATCACTTTCGCCTTTTCCTGTAACGCCTGTCCAATCGCCGTTGCCAAAAGACCCAGAGTAAGATTGTCCTACAGCAATAATTCCGTCAGATACCGATGTTAGCCCATAAAAATAGTCAGCATCGCTTCCGCCAAAATTCTTCTTCCAGACGATATTGTCGGAGTTGTCGTATTTTACGATTATGGCATCATAGCCGCCTTTTCCTGTAAAGTCTATCAAGTCGCCATTGCCAAATGACGAATTTTGTGAGGCTCCTACAGCAATAATCCCATCAGATACCGCTATTACGGAATAATAACTATCACTGCCACTTCCGCCAAAATTCTTTTTCCAAACAATGTCACTTTGAGTAAAAGCGCTCATACTAAATGCTAACACTGCTGTTATTGCAACTCCAAATTTTAAGTTTTTTGTTTTCATATTTTTCACTTTGATATTATTTAACATATTTTCGTTTTAATAATTACCTTTGCAAAATTAATTGACACATTTTATAGGTTTATCCCCTGATGTGGGGATATTATGTATTTTTTTCCCTGTTATTTTTGCAGTAAATATAAAGATGATAAAATGATAAACGTACATATAACCGACGATCACGCAATGGTGGTGGAACTATTGATTCCGGTCATCAATGCTTCCGGGATAGCTCAGGTAACGGGCTCTTCGCTCAAATTGTCGGAATGCCGTAAGGCGTTGGCGTCGAATCGCCCCGATGTATTATTGCTTGATATTAGCATGCCCGACGGCGACGGTATTGTATTTTGCGCCGAGATGCACAGGCAGTATCCACAAATGAAAATTATAGGTCTGACCGGTCATAACGAATATTCGAGCGTGATGCAGATGCTCAAAAATGGCGCTTCGGGTTATATTATTAAGAACGAAGCAGTTAGCGAAATGCTTGAAGCCATTCGTGCCGTTATGAAGGGTGAAATTTATATCAGCGATCAGATGGAACAGGTTATCCGGAAAACCACAAAAGAGGCTATCAGCCTCACGCCGCGTGAAATGGAAGCTTTGCAAATGATCGCTAAAGGGATGAGTGATTCACAAATTGCCGGACAAATGAGAGTAGAACTTTCCACAGTCCGCTCTTTCCATAAGAAGTTGAACCTGAAACTGGGTGCGTCAAATCCGGTGGAACTGGTTACTAACGCACGCAAAACAGGACTAATTAAAAATTAAAAATTAAAAATTACGAATTACGAATTACGAACGATTTAAATTATCTGTGTCATGAAAAAAATAGCAGTTCTTCTTTTGTGTTTATTGCCGATGTGTTTGCAAGCGCAGCAAATAAATGTTGATTCGTTAATAAATGTATTAGATACAACAAAACCGATTCCGACGGAACAACTTGCACTTTATTACAAAATATATAACACGTATGTGGCATATGATCTTGGGAAGGCTTCTGAGTATGCCGAAAAAGGCTTAGCGCTGGCTGAGAAGGAAAATAACAAATTAATGTCTTCCAAATTTAATGCGGCTTTCGGGAGAATTTACAATACGAAATCAAGTTATGATACGGCGCTTGTCTATTGGAGAAAGGCTCTTGACTTCGCCATAGAGGTAAAAGATAAGGGTCAAGAAGCATCTGTTTACTTGGGTACAGGTGTTTTATACGCCCGTCAGGAAAAATTTGTGCCGGCTTTAGAGTATTTCATAAAAGCTTTATCAATTTATGAAAATGCGGGTGAAAAACAGAAAAGTATTACAACAATGTCTAACATTGCCAGTATGTATCGTACAATGGAGAACGATGAAAAGGCAATTTACTATTTGGAAAAGGCAAGAAAATTAGCAGAAGAAATTGATGATGCTTACGGAAAAATGACGACTTCTTTCGAACTCGGCGCCATTTATCACAGACGTGCAAATATTGATGATAAGAAGGAAGACGTCAAGCAGGCATTGGATTACGAGCTGAAAGCCTACGAAATCAGTCATAAACTTAACGATAAGAATTATCAGGGAGCTATTACTCAAGCCTTAGCAGCGATTTATTCCAACTATTTGAAGGATGATATTGCAGCATTGAAATATGCCGGGGAAAGTTTGCAAGTTGCAAGGGAAATTGGCGATCCTAAGATGATTATTGCGGCGCTAAATGCAATTTCGAGTTCTTATCTTGCTCAAAAATGTTACAAGGAATGTAACGTTACGGCTCTCGAAGCTTGGCAAATCGACTCTACTGATATTAATATGGGAAGCGATCTGTTGATAAATATCATTTTATCTAATATAGCGCTTGGTAAAGAAGACAATGCCAAACAGTTTTTTGGGAAATACAGAGATCTTGTTAGGAGGCATATTGACCAAAGTAACAGGGAAATAATGGCAGATATGGAAGCCAAATACGAAACCGAAAAGAAAGAAATGCGCATCGCCGCTTTGGAAAAAGAACAGAAGTTATACTATGGCTTGGGAGCAGCTATTGTAATCGCGTTGTTATTGGGAATAGGACTTTTATTTTATCGTCATCGAACAGCGGAACAAAAACGGAAAATAGCGGAACAACAAATCAAACAATTGGAACAGGAGAAGGAATTGATGGAACAGGAGAAAAAATTAATAGAAACCCGCTCGGTGTTGGATGCAGAAAAAAAAGAAAGGGAAATTATCGCCCGCGATTTGCACGACGAAGTGGGAACCATGCTGTCAGTTGTAAAAAACAATATGGATATTTATTCTAAGAAATCGTATTCAATCATCGAGAACACGGAAATAGGCTATTTCAAAGAGGCAGTGTCCGTGCTTGAAAAAGCCATTACAGGACTGCGGCGCATAGCGCATCATATCATGCCGGCAATTCTGATAGAAAAAGGTTTGGTTGCGGCGCTGGAAGATTTTTGCCGTTCTATTCCCGAAGCGGAATTTCATCTTACCGGAAATGAACGCCGATTTGATTCGGAGAAAGAATTAGTTATGTATCGCTGCGCTTACGAATTAGTAAACAATGCTATGCGTCATGCCAAGGCTTCCTGCATAGATATACATCTGAATATGGATGAAAAAACTGTTTATCTTTCGGTCGTTGACAACGGTTGCGGTTTTGATCCACAAACCACTCCATCGGGAATGGGCATGGAAAACCTGCGAACTCGCCTCTCAACATTCGGCGGAAATATGGATATTTATTCCGAACAGGGGAAAGGAACTGAGGTTAATGTGGAGTTGTTGAATATATAAAAAAAGTTTTAGCCACGAATTTCACGAAATGACACTAAAAATAAATTTGAGTAATTCGTGAAATTAGTGGCTAATTTATTTGTTTATATTCCTTATTCGTTTATTTCTTTGATCTTTATATTTTTGAACCAAACTTCATTGCCGTGGTCTTGAAGTAGAATATTTCCTTCAATAGCTTCACCGAAAGCAGGCCAGTTTTTAAATTTGCTGCATGCCACCAAAGCACGCCACATTTGGGTTGCTCGTTCGTATTCAACTACTTTCATCCCATTCAACCAATGTTCTACATGTCTGCCGTTAACTTTGATGAGGGCTGTGTTCCAGTCATATTTTTTAACCGGTTTATCAGGAAGGGCGGCAATCAGGTCGTAAAGTGATGCACATGTCCGGTTACCGGCTACTCCCAATTTGGCATCGGGGTGCAAATCATCATCCAATATCTGGAATTCGCAACCGATAGATGAACCTGCTCCTTTATTTAAATCCGTATCGACAAAATATTTGATACCACTATTAGCTCCCTGAGTTAATTTGAAATCGACTGACAATTCGAAGTTTTTATATTTTTTCACAGTGACAATGTCTCCGCCGTTAGCTGATTCTCCTCCGCCTGATTCTGCTACTTTCAAAATGCCATTATCTATGGTCCAACCACCCCCCTCCGGGAAAACCGTTAGTTTAGCGCCACGCCAGCCTTCTGTTGTTTTACCGTCCCACAGCAGCTTCCATCCTTCTGCTTTTTCCTTTTCGGAAAGTGTGTTATCAATTTGAGGTTCAGCGGCATAAATAACAGCGCTTGCCGTCAATAATAAAATAAATGCAATTGTTTTTTTCATGTTTTCTATCCTTTTGTTATAGTTTATAAAATTCTTCCCACCCTTTGCGCGGAGGAATTCCTATTAATAATTGATTAGCAATTTCATTGTCGGTTATCTGTTTTTTCTCACGGTCGAAATGGAACTTGGTGTTCAGTTGTTGAGCGAGAACACCCAAACAAAAAACTTGACTCAAAGGGCCTGCAATGTGGAAAGGCGAACGTGTTTGTTCTTGCCCTTTACATGATAACAGGAAGTTTGCAAAATGGTTGGAAGGACTTTCCGGAACTTGAGGTAATTTTGATTTCATCTCTAAAGCCTTTTCTTCAGGGATGATACTCAATGTGCTGCCATGAGTTCCGCCTTTGAATGTTAATTCCTTACTGTATATAATCTTTCCGGGGTTCAGAGATGAAGGTTGGATTTGTCCATTGGAGGGAGGTGGAATGTTCGGGTCGAGTTCCACGTGGCCATAGCCTTCAGGAACCGGAGGTAAATTGTTAATTCCATCATACCAGGTGACATCGCATGCCGGCATGCCATCTCTTTCGGGAAATTTGAAAAGAATTGTTGATGAAAAAGGATAGAAGAATTTGTTGTGCCCGTCGGCATACAACATGTTTACTTCGGTAGGAAGACCTAAATCCAGAAATTGATGAGCTGTATCAAGAATATGAGCGCCCCAATCCCCTAAAACTCCCATTCCAAAAACGTACCAACAACGCCATTGCCCGTTGATGAAATCATGATTGTAGTCATGAAAATCGGCAACGCTTAACCATGTATCCCAATCAAGGGTTGGAGGAATAGATTCTGCAGGAGGAAAACTTGTCATGTTGGCATCCCATCCGTGCCAGCGGCGCGGATTATTCATGTGCGCCGTAATAGCGGTAACATCTTTGATAATCCCGGCTTCTTTCCATGCTTTGAACTGGAAATAATTCGCTTCGGAATGTCCTTGGTTACCCATTTGAGTTACTACTCCGTATTTTTTAGCTCCACGCATCATCAATTCGACCTCATTAAAGGTGCGCGCCATCGGTTTTTCTACGTACACATTTTTACCGAGCGACATCGCAAGCATGGTTGCCGGAAAATGGCTGTGGTCGGGTATGGCGATGCTGACGGCGTCAATTTCGTTAGCCATTTTGTCGAACATCCTGCGAAAATCCTGGAAGCGAGGTACATCGGGAAACATACCCATAATTTCTGTCGTATGAGGAGCTCCCATATCCGTATCGCAGAGAGCGACAATGTTACAAAGTCCTGTTTTGTAAAGTTCCTTGATTATATCATTCCCCCTGTTGCCAATACCTATACAGGCTAAATTTACTTTTTCATTTGCCCCTATTTTTCTGAGAATAGATTTTTGTACCTGATTTTTGGCATTCAGGTTGATTCCGCTAAACAACAAACCTGTTGCAAGCAACGAACTGTTTCTGATAAAATTACGTCTGTTCATAAGCTTATGATTTGAAATTTTTCATGGAGTTTTTAATATGGGTACAAATATACAATTTTCTTATTATTTCACTTCACTTCCCGGCAGAATTTCTTTCATCGGTTGAATAACCGCAAGACTGCCATCAGCATTCTCAGCAGAAAGAATCATCCCTTGTGATTCGATTCCCCTTAGTTTGCGTGGTTCGAGGTTAGCTACAAAACAGACATTTTTACCTATTAAATCGGCAGGATTATAATGTTCTGCTATTCCGGAGATAATGGTTCGTCCTCCTAATCCGTCGTCGATTTTGAATTGCAATAATTTATCGGCTTTAGGTACTTTTTGACATTCCAATACTTTACCGACACGAATATCTAATTTGGCGAAATCATCGAATTGGATATTCGGTTTTTGAGGAGCAGCTTTATGGGTAGCCAACTCATTCGCTTTTTTGGTATCTAATAACTTTTGAACTTGTTGCTCAACCGTTTCATCTTCTATTTTTTCAAATAGCAATTCAGGTTGGTTGAGTTGATGTCCTTCTTTAAGTAAATCTGCATGTCCTAAATTTTTCCAGTCAAAATCATTGAAATTCAACATTTCTCTTAATTTTTTAGAAGAAAATGGTAAAAAAGGTTGAAATACAATGCATAAATTAGCGACAATTTGATTAGCAACATATAAAATTTCCGCAGTTCTTTGCATATCAGTTTTTGCCAATTTCCAAGGTTCTGTATCAGCAAGATATTTATTGCCAATTCTTGCTAAATTCATCGCTTCGAACAAGGCGTCGCGAAAACGAAATTTATTCAAATAGTCTTCTGTTTTTAATTTTATTTGCGCAAATTGGTCAATTATTTGTTCGTCTTCAGGCCGAAACGTTTTTCCGTTCAACTGTTTTCCATAATAATATGGAGGAACTTTACCGTTGAAATATTTATGGGTTAAAACCATCGCACGGTTCACAAAATTTCCGAATACAGCAACTAATTCATTGTTATTTCTGGCTTGAAAATCTTTCCATGTAAAATCATTGTCTTTTGTTTCGGGAGCATTAGCCGTCAGGACGTAACGTAAAATGTCTTGTTTGCCGGGAAATTCTTCCAAATATTCATGCAACCATACTGCCCAATTCCGGGAAGTTGAAATTTTATCTCCCTCTAAATTTAAGAATTCATTGGCAGGAACATTGTCGGGTAATGTATAGGAACCATCCGCTTTTAACATAGTTGGAAAAACGATGCAGTGGAAAACAATGTTATCTTTTCCGATGAAACAGACGATTTTCGAATCTTCTGATTTCCACCATTTCTCCCAATCATCCGGAGAATGTTCAATGGTGTTTGAAATGTATCCGATAGGCGCATCAAACCAAACGTATAAAACTTTTCCTTCAACGCCTTCGATGGGGACGGGAACGCCCCAATCCAAATCACGGCTTACAGCACGGGGTTGTAATCCCATATCCAGCCACGATTTACATTGACCGTAAACATTAGTTTTCCACTCTTTATGGTCTTCCAATATCCATTTTTTTAACCAAGGCTCGTGCTTATCCAAAGGTAAATACCAGTGTTTCGTTTCCTTCAAAACCGGAATACTCCCGCTGATAGCCGATTTTGGTTCGATCAAATCCAACGGACTTAAAGATGTTCCGCACGATTCGCATTGGTCGCCATAAGCACGCTCATTGCCACAATGCGGACATCTACCGGTGATATACCGGTCGGCCAAAAATTGTTGAGCTTCTTCATCATAATATTGTTCGGAAATTTTTTCGATGAATTCGCCTTTATCATATAATTTCTTAAAAAAACCGGATGCTGTTTTATAATGTATTTTTGAAGTTGTGCGGGAATAAATATCAAAAGATATTCCGAATTCCTCGAATGATTTTTTAATGATATAATGATATTTATCCACGACGTTCTGGGGAGTAACGCCTTCGGCTTTTGCTTTTAAGGCAATGGGCACTCCATGTTCGTCGGAGCCGCCGATAAATAAGACTTCTTGCCCTTTTAACCGGAGATAACGGGCATAAATATCGGCCGGAATATACACTCCGGCTAAATGTCCGATATGCACAGGACCGTTGGCATAAGGCAAGGCTGAAGTAATTAATGTTCTTTTATACGCTTTATTCATAGATTATAATATTTTACCCCTAAATCCCCTAAAGGGGACTTTGGTCTCTGAAAAAACCAAAAGTACTATGGTATTTTATGCTTTAAGTCCCCTTTAGGGGATTTAGGGGTTTGGAAGTGCAAATATACAGATATAATTTCTTATTTTTGCAAACATGAAAATAAAAGCATCTTTTCTCCGAATTGAGTTTATAACAATAAAACTATGATTAACAACGAACTCATCAATCCCCGAAGTATTGTTGTGGTGGGAGGCTCCAACAACACATCCAAGCCCGGAGGCAACTGCGTAAGAAATCTTATCAATGGAAAATTTGCAGGGAAACTTTATGTGGTTAATGCCAAAGAAGATGAGGTTCAAGGCCTCAGATCCTACCGGCATGTCTCGGAAATCCCCGACACCGATTTGGCAATTATTGCGATTCCGGCTTCCGCCTGCTTAGATGTGGTTACTATTTTGGCACAGAAGAAAAAAGTAAAAGCTTTTATCATGTTTACTGCCGGATTTGGAGAAGAAACGGTTGAAGGAGGGTTGTTGGAAAAAGAAATCGTAGATGTAATCAATGAATCCGGAGCAAGTTTGATTGGCCCCAATTGCATCGGAATGCTCAACAAATATCATCACAGTTTATTTACTTTGCCTATTCCGGAACTTGATCCGATGGGAGTGGATATGATTTCCAGTTCCGGAGGCACCGCCATTTTCCTTATGGAATCTGCCATACGAATGGGTCTCCGGTTTAACTCCGTTTGGTCGATAGGAAACGGAGCGCAAATTTCCGTTGAAGATGTTTTAGAGTATATGGATGATAATTTTGATACGGAAAAAGATCCTTATATCAAGTTATTATATATTGAAAGCATAAAAAATCCCGATAAATTACTCCATCATACGACATCTTTAATTCGCAAAGGCTGTAAAATTGCTGCTATTAAATCGGGCAGTTCCGAATCGGGTAGCAGGGCGGCATCTTCTCACACGGGAGCTATGGCTAATCCCGATTTAGCGGTAGAAGCCTTATTCAGGAAAGCCGGAATTGTTCGTTGTTACAGCCGTGAAGAATTGGCTACGGTAGGCGCTGTTTTTACATCAAAAGAATTGAAAGGCAACAACATTGCTATTGTTACTCATGCCGGAGGGCCGGCAGTTATACTGACCGATGCTTTATCTAAAGGCGGCATGAATGTTCCAAAATTGTCGGAAACTCCTGAGGCCGAAGAATTGAAAAAACAATTACTTCCGGGATCATCGGTTAGTAACCCGATAGACATACTTGGCACCGGAGAACCTAAACAGTTAAGTATCGCCATTGATTATTGTGAAGAAAAATTCAAAAATATAGATGGAATGGCGGTCATATTCGGAAGTCCCGGACTTACGAGAGTATATGAGGCATACGAGATATTAGATCAAAAAATGAGGGCTTGCAGTAAGCCTATTTTCCCGATCTTGCCTTCCGTAACAACAGCGTGGGATGAAACCGACTTTTTCGTGAAAAAAGGACATGTCAATTTCAGCGACGAAACAGGATTGGCCAATGCACTGATAAAAATTATCAAAACGCCGTATCCGTCTGAAAATACTATAAATCTTTGGGGCATTGAAGTCCTTGAGATGAGAAAAATTATCGATGCAGTTGAAATTTCCGGTTACATTGAACCTGCAAAAGTGCAAGCGCTTCTCCGTGCTGCCGGAATAAATGTTGCAGAAGAACTTGTCTCTAATAATTGGGATGAAGTCGCCGATTTTGCTAAAAAAGTAGAATATCCTGTTGTTGCCAAATGTGTCGGACCTGTACATAAATCCGATATAGGAGGAGTCGTTTTGAATGTTCGTTCCGAAAAGCATCTTAAAATAGAATTCGACCGTTTGATGAATCTTCCTCAAGTCAACAGCGTGATGATTCAACCCATGCTATCGGGAAGAGAGCTTTTTATAGGAGCTAAATATGAAGACAAATTCGGACACATTGTCCTTTGCGGATTGGGAGGAATTTTTGTAGAAATATTGAAAGATGTTGCTTCCGGTCTTGCTCCGCTTAGTAAAGAAGAAGCTCTATCGATGATCCGTTCTTTGAGAGGTTACAAAATCATTCAAGGAACTCGCGGACAAAAAGGGGTAGATGAAGAACAGTTTGCCGAAATTATTGTCAGATTATCTGCTTTACTTCGTTTCGCACCGGAGATAAAAGAAATGGATATTAATCCATTATTGGCTACCTCTAAAGGTATTATTGCCGTAGATGCCAGAATCAGGATTGAAAAATAATGTGTTTTTCTAAATTTTGAAATTCCGCCGATGAAAAAAGATCAAAATATGCGGCAATTGGTGTTCAAAGACACCTCATTTGCCAACTTAATGAATAAGAGAGTTTTGAATATCCTGCTCATTGCAACCCGTTATGATGCATTTATACTGGAAGACGACGGGCGGGTAGAAGAACAGATTTTCAACGAGTATACTTCCCTCAGTTTGAGGTATCCTCCTCGTTTTACACAGGTAACCACAGAAAAGGAAGCGCTGCAAACGCTTGAAAAAATGAACTTTGACTTGGTTATTTGTATGCCTAACATGGATAATTCGGATGCTTTTAGCGAGGCCAGGCTTATCAAAAAACTACATCCGGAAATTCCTATTGTTGTGCTGACAACTTTTTCTCGGGAAGTTTCTAGACGGGTTTCCAGGGAAGACTTGAACGCTATTGACTATGTTTTCAGTTGGCTGGGTAATTCCGAACTGTTGTTGGCGATTATTAAATTGCTCGAAGATAAAATGAATGTGGAAGACGATGTTGCTTCCGTTGGTGTGCAAACCATTTTGCTGGTGGAAGATTCTATCCGGTTTTACTCTTCCACTTTGCCGCATCTTTACAAATTCGTATTACAACAATCGCAAATCTTTTCCAATGAGGCGTTGAACGACCACCAACGCACGCTGCGTATGAGAGGACGTCCTAAAATCTTGTTAGCCAGAACCTACGAGGAAGCGGAAGAACTTTATAAAAAATATCAGAACAATATGTTAGGTATTGTGTGTGATATGAGTTTTCAAAAAGACGGTGCGAAAGATAAGTTGGCAGGATATAAATTTGGATGTATGGTTAGAAATAACGATCGTTTTATACCTATTATTTATGATTCATCCGAAACTTCCAACAAATCATTTGCTGATGAATTAAGGTGCAGCTTTATCGATAAAAATTCCAAATCTTTTCCACAGGATTTGAGGAAAGAAATCATGAATAATTTCGGTTTCGGCGATTTTATTATTATCAACCCCGAAACCAAACAGGAAATAATCAGGATCAAAGACTTGATAGATTTGCAAAATAAAGTATTTCAAATTCCGGATGATTCTCTGGTATACCATCTTTCGCGGAACCATTTTTCGAGATTCTTTTATTCACGGGCGATGTTCCCTGTTGCAGAATTTCTTAAAAAGATAGATGTTTCGGAGTATTCGAGCATGGATGAAGCCAGGCATGTTATTTTCGATGCCATAGTGAGCTATCGCAAGATGAAAAATACGGGAATTGTTGCCATTTTCAAAAAAAATCGTTTCGATGAATATTCTAATTTTGCCCGTATCGGAGAAGATTCTTTGGGGGGAAAAGGAAGAGGTTTGGCTTTTATGGGACAAATGGTCAAACGCCATGCCGCCAAAATTGAACTGGATTTCAAAAATGTTGAAATAAAGATACCAAGAACTGTTGTTCTTTGTACCGATATTTTCGACGAATTTATGGAGACCAATGATTTGTATAGTGTAGCATTACAAGATTTACCCGATGAACAAATCTTGAGGTATTTTCTCAAAGCAAGTCTTCCCAAGAGACTGATAGAAGATTTATTCGCCTTTTTTGATGCGGTGAGAACACCTATAGCCGTTCGTTCGTCGAGTTTACTCGAAGATTCTCATTATCAACCTTTTGCAGGGATCTATTCTACCTATATGGTACCCAAAGTAGACGATCATTATAAAATGTTGGAAATGACGGGCGATGCGATTAAAGGAGTATATGCTTCTGTGTTTTATCGTGATAGTAAAGCTTATATGACGGCGACCCGCAATCTTATTGATCAGGAAAAAATGGCGATTGTATTGCAAGAAGTTGTTGGTTGGATACATGGAAGTCGTTGTTATCCTACGCTTTCGGGCGTGGCGCGTTCACTCAACTTTTATCCCATAGGAGATGAAAAGCCGGAAGACGGAATTGTCAATATGGCTCTCGGATTAGGCAAATATATTGTGGATGGAGGAACTAATTTGCGTTTTTCCCCCAAGCATCCGCATAGCATTTTACAAACAAGCACATTGGATTTTGCTCTTCGCGAAACGCAAACAAAATTTTATGCTCTTGATTTGAATACATTGAATGCGATTAGTTTTTCGACCGATGATGCTTTCAATTTGTTGAAGTTGCCGGTCAAAGAAGCTGAAAATGATGGAACATTGAAGTATATAGCTTCTACTTATGATCCTGTTGATCAGGTTTTATTGGAAGGATACTATCCCGGTACCAACCGGAAAGTGATTACTTTTGCGGGAATTTTGCAGCATGATGTATTCCCCCTTTCTCAAGTCCTCGATTTTGTTCTGAAATTAGGACAGCAAGAAATGGGAAGTCCTGTTGAAATCGAATTTGCTGCCAATATCGATGACAATAAAGGCGAAATAAAAGGCGCTTTCTATTTGCTTCAAATCCGTCCTATTGTCGACAGTAAGGAGATGATAGAAGAAGATCTAAGCATTATCCCTGAAAATGAATGTATCCTTTATTCAAGGCAGGCATTGGGACATGGTATTCAAAGTGATGTATTTGATATTGTATATGTTAAGACAGAAAGTTTTCAAGCTTCAAATAATCAACTGATTGCTTATGAAATTGAAAAATTGAATGCCTTGTTTACGGAAGAACAAAAAGGTTACGTATTGGTTGGCCCCGGCCGTTGGGGAACGAGCGACCCTTGGTTAGGCATCCCTGTGAAATGGCCATACATCAGTAATGCCCGCGTTATTGTAGAATCCGGATTGGAAAATTACCGCATTGAACCAAGTCAAGGCACCCATTTCTTTCAAAACCTTACCTCCTTTGGCGTGGGTTATTTTACGGTCAATTCATATTCCAAAGATGGTGGAGTTTTTGATATCGATTATCTTAATTCACTGCCGGCTTTTCAGGAAACGCAGTTTTTGCGTCATGTACGTTTTGAAAAACCGGTTATTATTAAGATAGATGGAAAGAAAAATTTAGGTGTAGTGTTGAAACCATAGCCGTCAGGTTAAGCACAAATAGCTCTGAAAGAGCGGTTATCAATAGCGATGGGCAACGCCCATCGAAAGAGGAATGAATGACATCCTAAGCGCTGAAAGCGCGTAATCAAGATGTCGCCCCTTCGGGGCTTGGGTTACCGCTCGTTTCCACATCGTAGGGCGATGCCCTACGCTATTGATTTATAAGGCTTTCAGCCTTAACTTGACGGCTATGGTGTTGAAACCGGAATAAATGTTATATTTTTTAATGTACGTATTCCAAAGTTTGTTCAATTGCCATCTTTACGAAAGTATTAAGCGTACTGCCGTGAGCTTTTGCTGTGATAGCTGCCCTACGGTGCAAATCTGGAGTGAGCCTTATGTTAAAACTTCCTTTATAACTTTTTTCTAACGGGATATTTTCGCTTTCACAATCTTTGATATGTTCGTCTATAACATAATGAAAAGCATTTTTAAGCTCCTTGACACTATCTCCTTCAAAAGTAATCAAGTCGTTGATTCCCTCTACTTTACCATAAAAAACATCATCTTGTGCTGAAAAATGGACAGAACCGATAAAACCCTTATAAGTTAATACATCAATTGCTTTCATATTATTTATTTTTTGATATTAAACCTTTTACAGTTAATTCTTCAATAACCCCTCGCTAAGCGTAGCGTTTCGCTACGCTTTATTAAAAACAAAGCTTCTGCTTTGTATATTTTTCAAAGAACATTTTTGCTTTTAACAGGACGAAGCGAAAGACGCTTCGCCCAGCAATACAGCAATTTTTTCGTACGCTTTGCCGAGCATAGGGGATAAAATTACCCTCCCAACAGCAAAATTAATTTGCTGTAAAATTTCTACAATTAATTTATTTTCAGGCATATATTGCTGTTCCTTTTATCATTTCAAGCAAAAAGGGATTCATATTTTTCCGTAGACGAACAATGTCCACCTTACGATTAAAAATCTGCTCCAAATCGTCTTTTATGCCAATCAAGATGAACATATCCGGTTTTTTTATTTCTACACAAATATCTACATCGCTATCGGCATGGTGTTTTCCACAAGCGATAGAACCGAATATTCCTATTCGTTCTATACCATATTTTTCTGCACATTTATTCTTGTAATCGTACAAAATATTCAAATATTCGTTTGTTGAGAACATTTCTTTATTATTTTTTTAGGGCATTGCCGTAATGCAATATTGAATTTTCTTTTTATCTTTTCGTACTCCTACCGTTAGTTTTGCATTATTATTCCATTGCATAATAATTAAGCACGAATAATTCACGCCAAAAAACGTGAACTTTCGCTGGCCTATTCTCACTGACTTGAAATTTTCCAGATTTCGGATTTGAGAGAATAAGAGCTAAAAGCTCAATATTTTAAAATCAATGTTTTATTTTTCTGTTTCTATCTGTTTTGTCGTTTTTAATTTATTTTATTATTGTTATCCAATTCTATTTTCAACATTTTGTAAATCTCTTGCCATGATTTCTTGTAAAGTTCAGTTTTTTCGTCGGCAAGTTGGGTGTATGTGTTTGATGTATAATATCGATCGGCAGCTTCTAATTCATTTATATCGTAATCTGTCATTAGAGATTGCACTACATTATCGCCAATATCATAAATAGCAATGTCTATTTTACCTTTTGGTTGCGATAATGCCTGCAAAGATTGCATTGTGCAAAAACAAATTTGATGAGAGGGATTGTGCGTTAAATCGTTCAAAAACTGCTCTTTAGAAATAAGTCCTTCAATATATTTATCTACTTCGGTAGCTATTTTATCGTCAGCAACGGGTCCTTCTACAATATCGTAATCGTGTGCTTGCTGTTCGGTTTCATTTTTTCTGTTAAGCACAACGAAGTCAAGCCATTTATCACTATAATCATCGAAACGCAAAACTTTCAAATCCTTATCTCTAAAAAAAAGTTCCGAAAAATCAAATTCCGTTACAATAGCTTCCGAACGATGCTCTTTTCCTTTTCTTGTTGACCAAACTTCGGCTTGTTCGCGAAATTTTGTAACATAAAAACCTTTCCCGAAATCTCGTTTTATTTGACAAAAAGAAAAATCAATCGTTTCTATTTCTGTATAACTGCCGTGATACACTTTCATCGCATACCTCCATTTGCATAACATTCGTGGTACAGCGCCTTTATTGACCAATAGGGATCTTCAACGTGTAAAGACCACCAAAACTTATCAAGAAAATCCATTCCACCGTATTTTTTCAGATACAAATAGGCTTGTTGGCTATTCATTTTATAAGCACGAGCGAATTTTGTAATTATAAAAGTCATAAAATTGACTTTGTCACTCATTTCTTTATCTATTGTTGCCATATTTTTATATTATGAGTTGCCATATATTTATTCCGGACCTTATCTTTTTAATATCTTTTCAGTTATACGCATACCTTCTGCAGAAGAAACCGTTACAAAGTAAACTCCTTTTGCATACGATCCCATGTAGACAGGTTCAGTGCCTGATTGTTTATACAGAATTCTTCCACTCATATCAAAAACGGTAACTGATGCATTTTTATTTTCGGCGTTTATTTGAAGGTAATCTGTTGAAGGGTCAAGGAATACTGAAATATTATCATTTCCTAAAAAAGTCTGTTTAATACCACTGCTTGGGCGTAATATCGACGGATCAGAAGGAGTAGTTCCAGAAAAATCAACAATATAATTTCTTTGGACGCCATTCTGTAAGTTACTTGGTCCGGTTCCGTTGATAATCCATCTAAAACCTTGTCCGCTAATATGCACATTACAAACATTGTGTATTTTAATTCCCGTTCGGTCGGGAACTTCCATAGAACTTTGAATATCTGCCTTAGTACTAACACTATAAATACCCATCATACTTGCATTATGCCACTGCACATTGTCGGCAACTTTATAAGACGCCCATGCGTTGTTCGTTTGGGGATTCGTATAAGCCGCCAAATTCGGCACATCATAAGGTGTTTCGCATTGGTAAAAATACACACGTCCCGCTTCTCCGTTCCAAATTAATTGGTATTGCTGGAAGTGTTCGTTAAATAATCCGTAGATGGTTACATAATCACCATTCACAACCAAACCGTTTTTGGAAGTATTGGTATTCCAACCCACGCCGCTGCCATGGTCGGCACGCCAAATCCAGAAGTGATCTCCGATAACGTCGGAGCTATTAATTTCCAAAGCTATATCCGCATTAGTACTTCTGCTAACAGTCCCGCCTATCCGAAAAAACACGTCTGCAAGCAATGTCGGATTTGTACTGAGATTTGTATTGGCGCCTTGAGGCCCGACTTGCATCAATGTTCTCGAATTATACAGCGCATCAAAAAGCAGGCTTGCAATTGTAACGCCCTCTACATCATCAATCACAATTGCCGATTCGGTATTACCCGATCCGGGAGACAAAGAGGCATACCCCGTTCCCAAAATAATGGTATTCGCATGCGTTACATGAAGAGGCTCCGACAATTCATATCTTCCCGGAGTAATAAACAAATGTTTTCCGGCAGCCAATTGTTCGTTCATTGTTGCTGCGGAAGTTCCCGGTTTTACGACATAAAAATCATCCAATAAATCGTAAATGGTTCCGGCTCCCATATCGGTTTCAGACCAGGAAACGCCTTTAGAGTCTTTTCTCAAAGCAGGTTTGAATACCTTATATCTTCCGTTGGTGTCCATAAACAAAAACGGTTTTTCTCTGATGATGGGGGTTGTTTCTACGTTGCTTACTGCACCTCCTGCCGCCCAGTTGTCGCTGTGATCAGGCATATAAACATAGGGACCAAATTCCATTCCTTGATAGCAAGTGTTCCATACGCCTTTGCTGAAACTTCCTCTCCCGAATTCTGAATAGGAATTACGAGTGTACCATTGTTGTTGAGAATAAGAACCTGCACTGAATTCAAAATAACAATCGGCTGCAAAACCGCCGCTCGCCCATCCTCTGTTCCAATCGAACTGGGCGTTTCGTTGAGAATAAATCCTCCGGATAGGCGCTGCTTGAGAAACTCCCCACATGAAAGTTGCACCAGACCCAATGATAGACAAATTCTCTGCAGAACGCCAAAATGTGCAGGTGGCATTATTATTACTCAGAGGTGCAGGAGTTAAAAGATTATCTATTTGTGTTTCGTAGGGCGTTCTTCCAAGTCCGCCGGCGTGCGTATAATAACCAATATTCAATGGCCCTGCTGCCGTGTAATCACCCGGCTTAAAGTAGAAGGCATAGCGTTCGGCGCTGAATTGACCTTGAAACATTTTTTGGTCATGGATATCGTTAATTTCTTGAGAAATAGCATCCATATCATCGGTAGGACTGTAAATATACATATTAGGCCCGAACAATTCAATGTCCATAGCCAACAAAGCAAGTTCTTCCCCTTGCACATTCAATACCCGATAATAATAATCATAAGGGCTACCTTCTACATTTTCATCAACAAAAGTAGCTGATGTTGTAGTACCTATTGTCTCATAAATTCCAAATTTTCCCTTAGCTCTCTTGATAACATACGGAGCGCCGGAAGATTTCAATGATGTTCCGGTTTTTGAATCGAAATTCAATACGATATTACCATTCTCAGACGCAATTTCCGGTTTTGTTACCTGAGCGCTTACAGAACATGCACAACAAGCAATAATAAGTAGCGCTAAAAACAATTTTATATTTCCCATGTGTCTAAAAAATTAATTAAACTACAAAAATACAATGTTTTATCATAATGGACAAATGCCTATCTACTTACCTCTACTTTCCCCGCTTTTGTCTTTGCGTGTGTCTGTGTGTCATACATAGATTCGCATTGAACAGCAGGCAATGTGAATTTACCGGCGTATGCAGCTTGAAGCCTGATTGTAAACGTCTTACTCTGACCTCTCATCAATTCGAAATAGGTAAATACTCTGTCGTCGCGAATGTCGCGGTAAGTATAGCTTTTCTTTTCTACGGATTCTCCATCCTGCAGTTCCATTCGTTCATTAAATATTTCCCAGCCTGAAGGAAAAATATGAGTTAAAGCCAAATCCTTGTAGTCATTGTTTCCACTGATATTCGATACTCTTACAATTGCTTTGAAATCCGTACCTTGTTTGATGTTTTCAACACCAATAGAGTTTCCGTTCATGTCGGTGTATGTTACTTCAACTTTTATATTTTGCGATATGGCCGGCAAGGTGTCGTTTAAGGGTTTAGACTTGGAAGTAAGTGTTATGAACAAATCTCCCTGACTGATATTTTTCACCTTCACATTTCCTTGTGGTTTATTTGCCGGAATATCCATTTGATAGATAGCTTTAGCCGTTTTAACCTCCGGATTGGATTTTCCGTTCAACGACCAATCGAATTCAATCATACCTTTAGGTGATTTTTCGGCCAGTTTACCCATAGCCAGCAAAGAATAAGCCGTTGTTTGCGTATCAAAATAATATTGTGTCGAAAGATTTTGAGAAACCTTTTTTGCTTGCTCGTATGCTTTTTGCATATTACCCATTAAGACTAAAGATTCGAGTATCATGGCTTCATCCCGATTTGACGATCCATAAGAAGAATTATCCGATGAATAGGGGTCGATTGATGTCCTGACATTGAATGCCAATTCATTTGAGATATTCGTTTTTCCACATAATGCATAAGCAGCAGCTAATCTCCAGGCAGCTTGGGGAGATAAAGATTTTCTTTCTTTCAAACGATTCATCGCTCCCATTTCGGGATTTCCGGCAAGGGCTAAAGAATAAAGACAATAGGCTTGTTGCAAATCGTATTGATAATAAGAATAACGATTACTTTCATAGTCTCCTGCTTGGGCGGCTTTGCGTTGGAAAGCCAGCCAACGGTTGATAACTCCTTGATTAACATCGTATCCTTTTTTAGAAGCTTCCAATAAGAATTGTCCGGCATAAGAAGAAATCCAAGGATTGGAATATTCGTATCCCGGCCAATACATGAAACCTCCATTGGGATATTGCCGGCCATACAACAGACGTATGGCTTCACGAACGTTAGACTTGGTCATTTCCAATTCTTTTTCGGTCAGGTTTTTAAATTCACCTATATATAATAACGGAAATGCTTTAGATACTAATTGTTCGGTACAACAATGTTCATACGACATCAGATAATCAAAACGACGATTCAAATCTACCGATGGAATGCGGGAAATTTCCATTTTTACCCAACTTTCATTCGAGTTATCCAACAGATTATAATCGAATGTTTCTTCTTGTGAAGCGGAAAGTAATTTATTAACATTGGTAATAATCGGTGGATTTGGATTCCGTACCTGAATCTCTATAACATCTTCCGCTTTGTTCCCGTTCCCGGATGCTGAGACTTTGATTTTTTCAACACCGGTTTTATCTCCTACTTTAAGAGTAAAATAAACCATTTCATCTCCAATTTTAGAGAATTTTATCGACTGTGAAGATTTCCCGTCAACTTGAGTCAATCCTTCCGTTTCGACCTTGACATTAACATCTTTTACATCCGTTTCCATCGCAAAAACATTAACCGGAAGAGTAATTTCTTCTCCGACACTTACCACGCGCGGCAATGTAGGTAAAATCATCAAAGGATTTTTTACCGGCACGGTCTTTTCCGCATTTCCATAAGCGCCGTCTTGTGCCGCTACCACCATCGTGCGCACAGAACCGACATACATAGGCAATTGCAATTGATGTGATTTTGTTTCTCCTTTTTTAAGGGCAAATGGACCGATAAATTTAACCACCGGTTTAAAACGTTTGGCTTTAGCATCTTCTTGTTTTAAAGACTGGTCTCCTCCTACAGCAAACATGCCGGCAAATTTTCCGGTGAAAGCGCCAATTACGAAGTCATACATATCCCATGTTTTAATGCCTATTGCCTCGCGAGCATAAAATTCATTCCACGGATTAGGAGTTTTGAAGGCTGTCAGGTCTAATAATCCATCATCGACAATGGCTAAGGTGTAAGTCATTGGTTTCCCCGATTTTTCACTCACGTTCACCGTAAACTCTTTTTCTGGCTGTAAACTGTCGGGCATTTTAATTTGCGGTTCGAGCATGGAATTCTTATTATTCACCAAAACCGGCATGACACCATACATACGGATAGGTAAACTATTTACCGTTTGAGCATGTGGCTGCAACAAACTGATATGGATATAAAAATTCGGAGCCATTTCTTCCGTTACCTTAAAAGTATATTTTGTATCGTTTTTATCGGAAATTTCTACCCATGTCCGGTTCAAAACAGAAGTTCCATTTTCCAACGCAACCAAAGCGCGGCCGCCGGCCGACTGAGGAATAGTTACGGTAATATCTTCCCCTACCTCATACGATTCTTTATCTGTTGTAAAAGAAAGCATTGTCAATCCTTCGGGATCTTTTTTCTGTGCACGGCCTCTCGATTCCGGCCAATCGACATAAACAATCTGTCCTGTGGCATGTCCGCTTTGCTTATCTTTGATATAAACTAGGTATCTTCCCCATTCGGGATAATCGATTTTAAAACGGACAGTCGCTTTTCCGTTTATCGTGTTAATTTTTTCCGATAAAACCGGCTTAGTTGAGGTATTGTTTACATAATTATCTAACGAATTGGAATTATTTTCCCACCACCAACTCCAAGAGAGTTTATATACACGATAATCTAAATTTTCCCGATTAACAGGCTTTCCTTCGGAATTCAAAGTGACTACGTCGAATGTATGAGTAACATCCGTTTCAAAATAACTCCTTGAATCTTTCTGATTAACATTGATACCTACGTATGAAGAAAAAGGAGAATAGGGCGCCGATTGCATATAAGTACTTACGTCGCCTCCCGGTTCAAAAACACGACTTGTAAATGTAGCTTGCAACATTCCCGGAGCATCGGAAGCTTCCGGTGCGTTGAACGTGAATTTAACTGTTCCATCATCATTCAGGTTTCCTTTAAAAACTTCGATTTTATCGAAATTAAATGATGTTGCAGGATTATTGAAATTATACTTTTCATACCCTTTGAACTGAGTATTTACTTTCGATAGAGACATTTCAACAGAAGCTTTCAAGTTTCTGGCTGTTGCGCCGGTCAACCAATAAGAAGATAATGTCAAAGGGTTATTCCCGGAAGAATTGATTTTATTCCCGGGAATTTCCAAATTTATTTTCAACCGGTTGGGTTTGATTGTTTCGATGCGCAAAGATTTATGAAAACTTGCGCCTCCCACTTTGACATAAGCATTCCAGAATCCGGTTAAATCATTGGGATCTGTAGGAATATTAAATGTATAGAAACCATTCATCCCATTGGTCGAAACCAGTTTGGTATAAAATTGCCCTTTCGGATTATACATTTCCAAAGTTACGGGGTGATTTTGAGGGATTTTTTTCGTTCGATCTTCCAAAATAAAACTGATATGCAGGGTATCGCCCGGCCTCCAAACGCCTCTTTCTCCAAACACATATCCTTTCAAGCCTTTCTGTGTTTCTTTTCCGCCCACATCAAAACGGCTTAGCGAATTTTCTTCTCCGTCGACTAATCTCAAATAGCCTAACTGCTGTCCCGATGACGCTTTCAGAACAAAAGGCTTTCCTTTTAAATCCAAAACAGCAAATCCGTCTCCGTCGGTTTTCCCGGAACCGATTTCCTGTAGTTGATAATTATATACTTTTATTTCAGCTCCACTAATAGGATTGGTAGTCAGGATGTCATTAACGGCAACCCAAAGTTTTTTATCCGCATTGCCTTTTACGATTAAACCTAAATTGGAAGCCAATACATTACAAGCTACTTTGGTGTTTTCGGAACTCATATAGTAAGAAGGTTTACAGGGGTTATCCACATCTTCCCAGCTATATTCATCCCAATCATAATCGTCGGAACTCCAGTAATAAGACTGTGGTTTGTCCCAAATTTCATCTTCATCTTCGTTTGATTCAATTGGGGTTATGGAAGATAAACCCGCATCAGCGACATCTCCATTTCCATCACAGGAATAAACAGAATATTCCCGTTTAAATGATAGTTCGATGCGATAAATAGCTCCCGGCTCTTGCTTGATTATTTCCGATAAATCGATGGAAAAATCATTCCAACGATTTAATTTTTTGGTGGGATCTTTATCCAAACGCAAGGTCTTTTTATATATCAATCGTCCGGAACGTCTCAATTCTTCACTTGTATTTAACTTGTTCGCTTGTAAAAACATCAAAACATTAGATTCAAAAATACGAATAATCCGAAGGTCTACAGCAGCAAGATTCACCGATTTAAACGGGAAAATAAGGTTTTTGGAATCAGGCAGAATTATTCCCGAACCGGTTAATTCGATTTTCGGGTTTGAAGATTTTATTTCCAACGAAAAAGTGGCTCCTGATTTTAACGCTCTTCCTTCGGAATTTTTTACTCCCTTATCTATATTCACAGTTACCATTGTCAGGTTATTTTTCTCAAAAAATACATTAACATGGTTATCTTTCACTTGAAAAACATAAGAAGATGCTTCCGGTAATTCTATTAATCCCTTTAAATTTTGTTTGGTAGAAACCGGTTCGGAAAATACGATTTTTACTCCGCTTTCAGGATCCTCGATTATTTCGGCCGAAATAACTTTAAAAGAACTTAATCCGGGTATCAGTACCGACTCTTGTATTTCTTTATCTGTTTTGATAGGTTTCCCTGTAATTTTGATAAACAAATCCCTGTCTGAATCGGTTCTCTTTATATTTTCTACGGTGAAAAGGTACATTTTATTATTATCTCCTTGTTCTATTTTAGTCGTAAATGAATTATCTCCTTCCATGTTGAAACTAACCATTTTTTTCACATCCTCAAGAGAGACAACATCGCTGAATTTAATTTTTCCGGAAACTTTTGCTACCTTTAGGTTTTCAGAAGAAACAAAATAATCGGCCGATTCTATCGAAAAATCTTGCGGAACAACATGAAATGAGAATGGGAATATCGATGCTTTTTTATCGACTTTCATTACTTTGCCAAGCTTAAATTCGCCATTATATAATGTTCCGGGTTTTAGTTGTCCCGAATCGGGCATAAACTCAATCGTATTATTACTTGTCCAGTAAGTTTTACCTTTAAGCGAAGGTGTAAAACTGAACAATTTTTCTTTGATTTCGGCATTAAGTTCAACTACGGATACATTCTGCGTCAGTTGAATTCGAATGGGAGATTGAGAAGAAACTGTTCCTCCCGTATATGCTGAGATATAAGGAGCAAAATCAACTGAAGGGGCTATTTCTTTATTGTTTTTACAAGAAAAGCAACATAATCCTAATAATAAAATTAGAAAAAGAGAACATAATTTACGTTTCATAATTGTATTTATTTATTTATGTAAGACAAAGTAAATAAAAAATTTGCGATTATCAAAAAATTAAATCCAACGGCTTGTCAATAATCATTTGTGCTCCGGATTCGAGCAATTCTTCTTTTGTCCGGAAACCCCAGGTAACGCCAACAGAATACATTCCTGCCGCAGTGGCTGTCTTCATGTCAATATTGGTATCTCCGATATAAATAATATTTTCCGGAAGTATATTTAATTTTTTTGCGATGAAAAGAGCTGAATCAGGATTTGGCTTACGAGGGAATCCGTCTCTTGAGCCTATGATAATATCAAAATTCCAATCTTTCAATAATGTATCACAAATGCGATTGGTTAATTTATCTGCCTTATTGGAAAGGACGGCTAATTTCAAGCCCTTTGAAGCTAAAATATCTAACAACTCTTTTATTCCGGGATATAAACGGGTTTTGTGAATCAAACATTTCTGATATTTATCCATCATTGTTTCAAAACATAACTGTAGCAATTGCGGATTTTCAAGAGCAGATTGAGGTACGCTTGCTTTAACCAGATTCGTCAAACCATTACCGACAAAATATCGGTATGCATCATAATCATGTGTTGGAAAACCAAACGAAGTTAGGGTATAATTCATTGAGTCTGCAATATCTTCCAACGAATTGATTAAAGTTCCGTCTAAATCAAAAATAATTCCTCGATAATTTTTCATTCTGTTTTTGTAATTTAAACACGGAGTAAAAGGAGTTTATTTCACGGAGTCACACAGAGTTTTTTATATAAGACTCCGTGAAACTCTGTGAATAAAACTCCGTGAAACTCCGTGTTTAAATAATTCATAATTGTTCTCAAACTGCAAATTTATATTATTTTTGCAGAGTACAAATCATACAACTATGGTATTAAACTACATTTGGATTGCTTTTTTTCTTATCGCTTTTGTCATCGGTCTGTTTAAAGTCATTTTTACAGGTGATATGGGGATATTTACCGAGATGATGAATGCCACGTTTTCATCGGCAAAAACCGGGTTTGAGATTTCTCTCGGATTGACCGGAGTTTTATCTCTTTGGCTGGGATTTATGAAAATAGGAGAAAAAGGAGGAATGGTTAACTTTTTGGCAAGAATAGGAGGTCCTGTTTTTTCACGGCTTTTTCCGGATATTCCAAAAGGACATCCGGCGACCGGTTCGATTTTTATGAATATTGCAGCAAATATGTTGAATTTGGATAATGCTGCAACTCCTCTCGGGCTGAAAGCCATGAAAGAAATGCAGGAAATCAATCCTGATAAAAGCAAAGCAAGCAATCCGATGATTATGTTTATTGTTTTAAACGCTTCGGGATTAACTCTTATCCCAATTACCATTATGGTCTACCGGGCACAAATGGGCGCTGCCAATCCTTCCGATATTTTTGTTCCGTTGACGATTGCTACTTTCGTTTCGACATTAGTCGGAGCGTTATATGTTTGTTTTAAACAACGTATCCGGATAGATAAGGTTTTACTGTTGTTCTTTGGATGTATAGCTATATTTATTGCTGCAGTCACGTGGATTTTTCATTCCATGCCACAGGAAAAAGTATCTCTTTATTCAGGATTTGTCGCTAATCTGGTTCTTTTCTGCATTATTATCGGATTTATTCTCGCCGGTATCCGGAAAAAAATTAATATATATGATGCTTTTATTGAAGGAGCTAAAGAAGGATTCCGGACAGCTATTATGATTATTCCTTATTTAATAGCCATGTTGGTCGGGATTGCTCTTTTCCGCACTTCGGGAGCGATGGGATTTATTACCGATGGAATCGCATCTTTTGTTTCCTGGTGTGGGTTCGACACCCGGTTTGTCGATGCTTTGCCGACTGCCTTTATGAAGCCTTTAAGCGGTAGCGGAGCAAGAGGTATGATGATTGATACGATGCATACCTTTGGAGCAGATTCTTTCGCAGGCCGTTTAGCAAGTATATTTCAGGGTTCAACGGATACTACTTTTTATCTGTTGGCAGTCTATTATGGCGCGGTCAATATCAAAAATACGAGGTATACCGTTCATGGAGCATTATTAGCAGATTTAGCAGGTGTGATTGCCGCCATTTTTGTTTGTTATCTTTTCTTCGGATAATTATAACTTAAGTCGAAGAAGTGGTTAGAGGCTATTCTAATTTTTATACGCATATTTGAGAGTTGCCTGCCAGCGGGGGACAGCGCAGCGTCAACATCAAGTTTCTTTTTTAGTTCCGTGTGACTTTTAGTTTCGCAAAAAAATTGAGGGACTTTAAACCTGGTTCACTTTGACAATTTTGTGAAATATTCAGCGAACTTTGACTTGACAGTTTGATTATAGAAAAAAAACAGCGGTACAAAATATATATA